>Ga0123342_1000913_pt1 | contig 49071 bp, 27 predicted proteins | sample Turbeawhitnodule_FD_89960 | JGI IMG/M metagenome (GOLD analysis project Ga0123342, IMG submission 89960) | Root nodule microbial communities of legume samples collected from Mexico - Turtle bean Mexico white nodule | ecosystem: Host-associated > Plants > Roots > Nodule | place: Mexico: Nepantla...
ATATATATATATATATATATATATATATATATATATATATATATATATATATAAATTCACAATATGTCTGTCATCTTTGAATTCTACACTTCTGTGGTGTCATCTTTTTAAAAGTATTAAGATGTTGAAGTGACATATTCACACTTTGTCCCACTCATTCAATTTTTCACAGTTTCCACATTCAACAGTTGAAAGATAAAATCTTAAACAGTTTTTAATTTGTTTCATTTTTTTTCCTTTTTACAATTGAGAAGGATTAAGTTTATGATGTTCAATACAACTTGTTTTGAATTTTAAGAAAATCTTTTTTTTTAATATGAATATAAGAAATTAATCTCAATAAATAAAAGTTTAAGGAATTATAAATAATTAATATTTAAACGTGTTTGAGCAAACTAAATATTTCTTAGAACTGAAATTTAAGATGGAAGCAGAATTCAACCAACACGAAGCTGAATTCAACCGACACACCATACCTTTGATACTGACAGGTGCATGCATCTAAAAAGAGTGAGATTGCAATTATTCATTTTTACAAAATTCTTTAATCAAATTAATAAAACCGTGATTTGATTATGTGATATTAAATTTAATTTTGTATAGTATTTATTTTGATAAAATTTATTATATCATTATTATTATATAAAATATTTAATTTTATATTTAAAATATACAATCAATCAAAATTAAATAATAATATATAGATAGAAACAACCAAACTTCTTACAAACATTAAATAATATCACTTATTTTTCTCTATATATATCTTACCGTCTCAACTCACTTCTTATTCTTTTTATATTTGGGTCTTCCAGATAATGAGAACAGCAGGTTTTTTAATGCACATATTTTAAATCTCATGCATTTACTTGCAATTCTATAAAAATTTTATTTTTATTTTAAACAGAGACTCAAAATACTTTTTACCCTAGTTATAAAATTTGATTAAAATAGCATCATTCACTAAAAAAATTCAAATTAATCTCTATATCTTACTAAAATACCATTAACTTGGAGAAAAATATTCAATACTGTTACTTAAATAAATATTATTACTTTAGGAATCATAAAATTATATGAAATTAGTAATTTACTCAATTTTGTTTTCTATCATATCCATTGTCATGTGAACGCTTAGAAATTAGTCTAATCTCACAGAACTTGTAGGACCATCTCTACAGCAAGGTCTCTGTCTCAGTACTTGTCTAAGAAGTCTGTTTTTTTTTTTATTGTTTTAGATTTTAGAGGAGACAATTTCCTCAAATTTGTGAGTTTTCAAAAGAAAAAACAGAAAATCTTTTCAGAGATCTTAATTCATAATAATAAATTTAATCATGGAGTTCCTGAACGAGTTTTAGTCAAAATATGAAACAAAAAAGTTGCAATATACTGAATAAGAGATATGAAATTTGTGCTGATCCTAATCTGTCACTGAATTAATGATAGTTGTTTTTCTACTAAAATTAGTCTAATTTTCCTTAAACTAACAAAATAGCTAAACAAAATATTTTATTATATTATTTTCTTTTAATTCGATGATGTATTATATAATATGATCTTCACCAAGCTAAACTTTCAATAACATTAAAACTGGAAATTATCCAAGAACATAAACATTAAAACTTGATATCAGAGTCCTTCCATTAGGAAGGTACCCTTCAAAAATATATGTATGCCATACAAGTTATGAATACACGGTATTCTTTAGTAAAAGGCGAAAGAATAGTTCGCAATGTAGTCACAACATGGCTCAGTGCTGTTTCTACAATAAGTTTAGTAATATGTATTACAGGAAGATTTAGAGGTTGCTTTCATTAATCAATGTGGGACTCAGAGTGCTTTCAGTGGTAAGCATCAAATCTCCATCCTTCAGTTTCTTCTCTGCTTAATCTATCTTTCACAAACTTCTAAGCAAAAACATTTTTCTTCAACCATTCGGAGTAAAACAAAATATTTTGTTGTATTTTTTATTTATTTAAACAGACTTTAACTATATCTTATATGACATTATGATTATTGATTTGTTATGACTTCATGTAGGAAATTGTGTCTTTTTATTTAAATAGACACATAATTATATCTTATATGACATTATGATTATTGTTTTTATGAATTGATATACGAAAAACTTAGCAGTATATAGTAGATAGTTGTTAATCCAAGTTCTAAGTTGAAATTTCTATTTTAGGGTTTAGGAAAGATCTCAGGATACACTCATTTGAGGTCTTACTGTAGGATATGGGTTCAGAAATTGATTGCACATAAATTGAAGCCAAAATTCTGGCTAACTAGATCAGATAACAGTTCTGTCACCTTTCCAATTTCAGAATAGAAACCAGATAATGGTTGCCTGGAGTTTAGTCATGTACATTGCAGCAAGATTTGACATTTTTTTATTAATAATGTGGGATTAACATGCCAGAGCACAGTGGTAATTTTTCTTCGTGGCAGCAATTAACTCTGTTTTATAGGTTTCTTAAAGTAGAATTGTTGTTTAAAAATGATTGATTATCAACTAATATTTACAATTTAGCTCAAACTCTTTGATATTGATATTTTTTTCCTATAATATTAGGTCACTGTTTTAAGTAGTTACAACAGTAGTACATATGATCCAAAGTGAGAACTGAGTGTTGCATTCCTTGTATATTATTACCAGGAAAAACACTTTAATTTGCTCACTGTGTCGGTGGCCAATGCTTTTCATATAATAGGTTTTTGCATGTGCCAGCAGAAATATTTTGTCTGCCTTCACTTACAGAAATGATTCTGTTTTTATGAGTTTTGTTTTGGGCTAGTTATGGTACCTACACAGCATAAATGCTCCTACAGTTTTGCTCCACTGATATTGAAAACCACTTGAGTTGTACTCCAGCCATAGGTAAAAAAAAACAAAAACAAATAATATCCAACATTTCTATCTTGTGCAACATTTCTGAGAAGTCAATGCAGAAACAAAATTCAGTTTTGGAAAAGCAACATCCAAATCTCTTTTCTTCAGCTTCTTCTCCGCCTGAATCTATGTTCACAAACTTCTAAGCAAAACATCTCTTATAGACCTTTGTATACCCACTACAAAATGTAGCAGTTTCAAAAAGTTCAACAAGTTGACAATGTAAGTGGAAGTAAGAAAAACTTGCAAGAGCAATTAGGTTAGAAAGTGCAACATCAATTAGGTTAGAAAGGCACTATCTCCATCTTATGAAACTTCTATTAGTTTCTTCTTCTTCTTCTAAGGGTAGAACTAGTACAAGGTTATGAGGCACAAAGCAGAGACATTTCTCTTTATATGTACACGATTAGAAAAACTAGATGTTTCAGTATAGATATTTTTCTCCTATTTCTTTTGCATGATTAAAAGTGTCTACACATGATTAGAGAGTAAACATGATTTCAGAGGTCTCCTGCATTTCTTTATATTTCTCTGGATTCTGTGTAAATTTTCTCCTATTTTTTTCTCCTTTTATCTAAGAATTGCAATTACCCATTGGACACTTCCACTGAGCGACTAATGAATAAAAGAAATAGAAGGACAAATATGTGATACATGTAGATTCTTCAGTTATTAAATTATTTGAAACCCAGAGATCAAGTATGCTCCCAAGATGATCAAATTCATTTTGATAAGTGGAGCATTTCAAATACTTCAAGTTAATCGCTCTAAATCCATTTTAATCTGCATGTTCACTCTATAAATGTCTTCCAAACCAAATGCATTTAGTAAGCATAAAGAAGGAAAAGATGTTATTCGACGTGAAAATCAATTTGATACCTTAATTTTTATTTTATTCGATATAGTCCAAAATTGGTTTAAAATAATTTAGGTTGTTTTTTTTAAATGGTTTTTCACGTCATCAAGTAGGTGATGACTTGAGAAATAGAGTTGAACACATGAAATTATACTTGAAACATTGTTGGACTGATATTTTCCCCTTTTATATAGTTTCCTGGTTATCTTCTTCCCATGTTTTGATTCTGTTATTCATCTTCCTGTTGTAATGGATGACGTTGCAAAGTCAAAATATTAAATCTCTATAGTTATTGATGTTAATGAGGTTGTGAGATTCATCAAGTGTTCCTTTTTATACTTAAATATTCATAACAATCTCTTAATTAAAAAAAAAAGTCAAGAGTACTACATTTAGGAAGTTGAAACTCAAAATACTGTTAAAATTTAAAAACAAAGCAAACACAAACAAATGATGAAAATTAGAAATTTGATTTCTGTTTGATAAGTTTGTAACATGCCTTTAACTTTCCCCCTACAAAAACACGTGTGAATAACGTAAAACACCACACAATTCAATTTAGTAATTAACAGGGTCTTTTTGCTTCCCCTAAAAAAACACTTGTGAAATCACATACAGAAACAAAGCAAAAAAGAAGAGACAAAAAGAACATAATCAGCATGCTTGAATAAAATGTATTTTTTTTTCAAATTGAAGTCAAAGAACCAAAGGAAGTGAGAAAGATAATGCTTTATACACAAAAAAATGAGGGATGGAGCTTGAAATGAGATTTCTCTGATTCAAATTCCTGAACGTAAGTTGCAATCTGCCGCTAAAACTATGAAGAAGTAGACCAACACCAACACCAGAGTAACAAACCGCGTATAAATGCTAACTTAATAAAAGAAAATATAAGGAATGAGCAGAAGCAAAATAGTAAGAGAAAGACATCATCAAGTCAAAGAATGTCTAAGATAGCAGGAGGGAACTCACCAACAAGAGGATTTTGCTCCAAGAAAAGAAGATGATGAAATCATAAAAAAAATTGAGTCAGAAAAGCATGTTAAAAATAAATATAATAAATGCATTAACACTATTAATTCTGAAAAGCCTGCTGAATTTAATCGTAGTAAATTTGCTGTTGCTAAAAAGAAATCAATGACCACAGATTGAACTATTTGGACAGAAAGGTGAATGCATGAGACTGGAGAGACCATGGAGAAGTGAATTTTATGTTCAAACGGTCTTTGGCTTATAATGGAATTTCTTGCCGAATTACAGTGCAAAATTAAAACATGCAGAAGCAAACTAACATACAAACATGCGATTAAATAGATTGAGTAAAATAGTTGATTTGAAAAGTGTCAGAAGCGAATGTTAAGATTGCCAAATAAAACAAATTTCTCTTTACTTACAATTTACATGTGTGTTAACTGTTGTACATACCAAAATCAAAAGTGAAGCAAGACGTTGCATCTTTCTCTCTATTATAATTTCTCAGTAGAGTATACAAAATCAACCAATCCCTTCTCCTTTCCACAATTTACAATTGAAAGGGGTTGGGTGGAGGGTGAACGTCTTGAATCTTCGACATAGACACGTTCCCATTGAGCAAATTGGGCGCCACATTATCCTCCGGAACAACAGGTTTCAACTGCATAACTTTCTCCGGCACCACTTTCTCCCCTTCCACCTTAGCCAGAACCTCAAAATGTGTCGTCAACGTTTCAGGCTTGGTTCTCCACGCAGGGTAACCCTCCAACTCCCCTTCACTCACCTTCTTCTCCGCTTTGAAACCAATCTTCACGTAAGTCTGAGCAGAAACATCAGCCTTCAACAACCTAAAGGAACCTTTCTTGTCAGCTTTGGGCCCTAACACAGAATGTAACAGTTTCTCAAACCCCAACAAGTTCGCATTCGACCCGTTAATCGAAGAAAGAGGCCACAAAGTTGAAAACTGAGTGGGTGTAAGAAACGTGGGCACTTCACCCTCGAGATTAACTCTCGAAAATGACTCGACCTCTTTGTTCTTCAACGGCGAAGACAATTCCACGAGACCAGGTGCAAGACGTTTGAGCTTCAACGAGGTTGATGTCGTTGAGTCAGACGGCGCTGCTGCGATCGACGTGGGACCAACAATTCTAAGCGACAGAATCGGAGAAGCCTGGGTTCTAGAAGCATGGCGAAGATGTTCAGCGAGAGTCAAAAGACCGTTAGCGAAACCATTCTCCGTCCGGTTTAACGGAAGAGGAAAATCAAGGGGCTGCCGGAGACTAACGGATCTTGCACCTTTAACGGTAACCGCCGCTCCGTCCGCCAAAACCACTTTCTTCAACACACCAGCCTCCACGTCATGCTACACAGCCAAATAATCGTTTTACCAATCCACAACTACAAACTACAATTATCAATCAACGGAAAAATTAGGTTGAGTTGAAATTAGGGCTTACAGGAAGAGAGAGTCTCATGTCATTGGCGTCGTGAATCCAGAGTTCCATGGGCCCAGCAAGGATGAAGGGAGCAAGAACGGGAAGCGCGCCAGCCGAGGCCCGTTTCTGGACCAAGCCCGTATGGGCCTGGGTCTGGGCCCGGAAAATGGGAAGATCGACGTAATCCCAGCGTTTAACGTCTTCCAGAAGCTTGAAGGGAATAACCTGATGATCGATTTCTAAGTCGAATCGGTACTCTACGGAATGCCCCACTTCAGCTTCCCGAGGATCGAAACCCGTAATCTTGACTTCATCCTCAGCCGTAATCCCTAATCCTTTCACAATTGAATCCCTCAAATCCTGCACAAACAAAACAAACGCCAAACATCAGATTCAGAACCTGCGATAATACTCTTTTTCATCAAAAAAAAGGATTGAATCAGTGGAACGTACGGAAATGGCCTTGGGGTAGGGGATTTCAGAGGCGAGGCAGGAATGAAACAGGAGGAACGCGATTCCGAAGCGGAGAAGCGATTTCATGGTGCGAATCGAAAGTGGTTCGACGATGATGAAAGTGTTTTCTCGTTTGGGTTGGGGAAAAGCAATGGTGAAAGAATGTGTGTATATATAGTTGTTTGGTTTTTGGATAGAAGGTTATGGGGTGATGACGTGGACCAATGAGGATGGAGAAACTTATTTTTGGAGAAGTGTGATTGGTGGCTATTCGTGGCTGATACAATTTTCCTAATTTTTTTCCATTAACCATAGATTTCCCCAATTACGCGGCTTTCAGTGCGGTGACGAAATTGAAGCCCCAAACGACGACGTTTTACATGATTATGAGATTTTTCATAAAAACAAAAAACAATTGGCGTCGCCCGGACTCGAACCGGAGACCTTCAGTGTGTTAGACTGACGTGATAACTAACTACACCACGACACCTTGATGTCTTCTAGGTTATACCAAATATATATATTAGGTTTTAATAGTCTTGCATGAACAAAAGTTAATCAAATCACATTTGTCCTGTAAAAGTTAGGTTTTGTCTTCTATTTCTATAAAGCATATCTTTAGAATAGATTAAAGTAATAATTGGTTTCAAAATATATGTAGATTTTGATCCCAAAATTTATGATATTATTTGAACTTCAAAATGATTCCGTTTTGAGAGGGCCCGATTAAGTAATGCTTAATGAACAATTAAGTTGTTGACAACACAAGTCCAAAGTATTCTATTTACTGCCTTAAGTAAATTGATTATTTGCGGGATTTTTTTTTAGTGAATATAATTACTGAACATATAATACTAATGCTTTTTACATTACATCAGTAAAGGTATTGATTTTCATTTAAACTACATTAAAAATAATTAATTACTATATTAATTAAATTATATATTATTTTAATAACTAAAAAATTATTAATATTTAAAATAATTTTTATTATTAATAAATATTTTTTTAAATAATATCTAATTACCTATCAATATTAATATTTAAAGTTATTAGTGACTAAAATATAATTTTTAAGTATCATCTAATGAACTATAAATATTGTGAAACAATCCTTCCTATCATATAGAAAATATTCCAGGATCCTTAACCCATCTAAGATGGAGAATCTCAAATTTATAACAAAGCTATAATTACATTAGTATAATTATATTAGTATATATGATAATTTTTTAATAATACTAATTAATAGGACATCATTGGTAAGTGTTAAAAGATTTCAGATTTGAACTCATGGACCATAACTTTTTAATTAGATATTAATTTAGAAATTAGTTTATAAATTTTATTGATAACAAAAATTATTTTAAATATTAATAACTTTTTTAAACCTCTAAGATATCATCTAATTTAATTAATTATTTTTTATTTTTAAAATTTGTTTTTATTTAGTGATTGGATTGTAGGGTTGAAATGTGAGTTATGAGAGGAATTTTATCTGGAACCATTAGGCTTAAACTATTACATTCCTAAATATAAAGAGTTGCTCACCAGCCATTAATTGTAGTTTTGGCCTAAGGATTTCAACAATAAATTATTTACCATTTTAATCTATTTTTTATCACCCTCTTCCTCTACACGAACAAGAACAAATTAGGTCGATGATAAAAATATGTGAGTCAAATATAAATAAAGTCATCATAAGATTTCAATATTTTATGGGACTATAATTATAAAGAAATCCCGACATCGATAGAACTTACATTGTTAAAACAAAATACATAGATAGCAATCTTATGAAGACAAAACTCTTCAAGTGTTATGGGTTGTCTGGATCAAGTTGTAATTAATTTTATAGCCTCTTGACCCGGTTGTGTATAATTGTCAAGTGACATAAGTGTCCAATGCCAACTTCTCTTCATTTTAAAAAAAAAAAAACATTATAAGCCCTGTCTAATTGCAAACATATATATAAAATTTATTCAGAACTTATTTTATATTCACACCTACAAAAAATTACATTATGTTGATGATCTCTCTCTATATCCATATCTATATGTAGAAATATTTAAACATAAGTACAATTAACAGACGACCTAGCCGTACGCATAAAACAAAAGTAATGACGTGCAATTCGAAATGCTTATTAATTAAGATGAAAAGCAACATTCTAATTAATAATTAGCACTTTAAAAAATATCCTATCTTAAAATTATAGTCCTCTAGATTGGTAAAGGCAATTTAATTTTGTATTTAAAGATAGTCATTTTGTGATCGTGATTAAAATCTAATACGTCTCTTAAATGATGTGTTTATATAGAACACGTGTATCGGACTTCAACGCACTTGTAGAACACATATTTATGTACATAAAATTTTATTATTAATTTATATAATTCATTTTTGTATTTGTGTTTGTATCCGTATCGTATCAGTGTCTGTATCTATGTTACATAACTTGAAATTGAAATCATCATATTAAACGAGACATTCATATTTATTTAAAATTGAAGGGGTCATATTAAAACAAAACTTCATATTTATTTAAAGTAGGAAATTTCGAACTTGTTTACTTATTCTAACTTGTAACAGGATATCTCCGTCTAAGGGGGGCCGAGTAGGGGAGAGAGAGGGGGAATTTATGAAGTTCTGGAATTGTAAGGTTGTACCTTCTGCACATGTTATGGCGTGGAGGGTGTTGGAAAATAAGTTGGCTACTAATGCTAACTTGGAAAAACGTGGGATCACGGTGGTAAGTTCTGTGTGTAGTTTTGGCGGGGTGGAGGAGGAATCTAACACTTATCTATTCTTTGAGTGTAGTTTTGCGTGGCGAATGAGGAACCTTTGTTGGGCTTGGTTGGGCGTGCAAAGTGTGTTTCATAATATTCCACTGCTTAATTTATCTCAGTTTAGGTTGAGTAACGTGTCTGTTTCAGTAAATGAGGTTTGGGGAGTGATTTGGATCGCGATCGTCAACGAAATCTGGAAACATAGAAATAAAGTAATATTTAGAGGGGGTGCAATAGACGTATTGAAAGTATTCGCGTTGGTGCAACTAAAGGCATGGGCTTGGGTTACTTTCAAGTCGCGGGATGCAATCTTTTCCTTCTCTGATTGGTGTGTTGATCCTTTGGTCTGTATGGAGATGATGTTTTGATGTCTTGTTTGGATATAAGAGTGAGGGTTGTAGGCGATTCTTTTCGGATTTATTTAAGTATTTAGGAGTTGGCAGAGTGTGTTTTGTGGACAAGGTTAAAGGTCGTGTGTTTTATATAAGGGTTGGGTCACCCCTAAAGTGACTCATTTATTCATTGTTCATTGCTGATAAAAAAAAAAATTTCTAACTTGTAATTTTCATATCTACACAACATAGGACATGATGTTCAAATCTTGCAACATATTATGTGTAAAAAATACCATATTTGTTTATAAAAAGTAACTGAATAACAGTTCTGAAAAGAAAACATAACAATCACCCAACAAAGGCCCTAAGAAATAGATATTGAAACAGGTACATTTGATCTTCTCAACTTCCTGCAAAAAAAATCATAAAAAGCTCTACATTCACTCATGAAACAGGAGGGTGACAATAACACTGTCAACAAGTTGATCATGCAAAAACCCTCCTGCAAAATGAACCTCAGAGCAATGGCAGACATTGCGGGCCTTGAAAACAGAATTATTATCGAAGAACATAAACTTGATAATAGTTTATATGAACTGCTATATATTTTGGTTGCACTCCTCGTGAACCTTTCGGGAATGATGGAATATGCATAAAGTGGTCATGATTTAGATATGAAACTTGTTCATACTAATATGAAAAAGCTGAGCGTAAACTTCTCACGAGATCCTTCACTGTCATGCAAAATTCCATATCCATCTGCAATTTTCAGAAACGGTTTCCTTACTGAAAGAAAATTATATCTTAATGGAACAAATTAATGAAAAAGAAAATGATGCTTACCAATTGCGCATTTAACATTTTGTATAGTACGAAGTAGACTTTTAAGTCTAATTCAATCTCATAAAACTGGTTTAAATAGTTAGATTCGTACTTATATATTATGAAATGCTCTAACTTTTAGTTTGATGAGATTTTCAACGTGTTATTCTACATTGAAACTTAGTTTAGCCAATGGAATAAGTGCAGAATTTACCTGAGCAATAATGGTTATATCAAGAATGAAACTCCCAAATGACAACGCACTGCTATTGGTAACTTTCAAATGGAGTTTCTCAATTTCGCTGATCGTTTTCTCTATGATTCCTTTATTCTTCTCACAGTGTATTCTTATGAGAACATTTCTTTCACAAATTCTTGCTTCAATTTCAGGTAGTACCTCGTCCAATGTACCACCAGTTTCTGAACTGGAAGAGTCTTCAGCATCACTCGATAGCTGATATTTCTTCACAGTTACCACAGATTCCACAGTTCTCTTTCTGTTCTGTTCCTCCTCAAGAGTAATCACTTTCTCTTGCAATTGTTTCATGTACTTGATTGATTCTCCAAGAACAGAAGCTTTGTCCATCTGTTAATAGGGAATTGAAAGAAAAAAAAAAGCAAAAAGAGACTTTAAGAAGTGGATGATAAAATTCAAATAGTAGCAACTTCCACAGCACAAAAACTATTACTATTTACTATTTATAATGCTAGATATTTAATTCAAAGCTTTCTTTCTCTCTTACATTACTTTAGAATATTTCATCATATATGTGAGTGCAAACTTCACTTCATAAATCGATTTTATGAGGTTGAGTTAGACTTAAAGTCCATTTTCTAATACATTCAAAAGATTTCACATACATATCCTAATCGAATTGATGAAATACCACAATATGTTCAATAATCAACACAGTATCTTTATGAAATACATAAGCATTAAACTCAAAATCACAATGACAAAATTAAAAGGCATTAACAACATTATTGGGCACCTTCTTTAGACCAGGAACGAGAGCAGATAGAGCAATGAACCGTTGGTTGAGCTTCTCTCTCCGCTTCCTTTCAGCTATTATGTGGTCCTGAGGTTGAGAAAGTTTGGGACGTGTTTCAATCTTTTTGGCCTCTTGGCTGGCCTTGAAGTGGTAGTTTTGATTCCCCAAGGTTCCTTGAGAGATCAACATCTCTGCAAGATTACTGTTATCAATTTCAGGACACACCATCTCCACCTTAGGTTTCCCTAGTCCCAATTCATTTGAGTAATTCGAATTAACAAATGAAAGAAGATTTGAGCATGAAGCATATTGTGTGTCTGGTGTCTGTTGTTGACTTTTGTTGCTATTCCAGCTGTTGTTTCTGAGCTGTTTTGTTGGTCTTTCATTTCCATTTGGTGATGTTTCCATGGTTGTTTTGAGGTTGAAGTTTGAGTTACCAGAGAATGAGAGCTTTTGCAAACTCTCACCAAAACCAGCACCTGTTAAGCTAGTTGTATCAGCAGGGTTTAACTGCCACTGATGAAGAAAGTTAGGATCCTCCATTATCCCCTGAAAAATCATTATACTCATTAGACAGAAAGAACAAAGTGTATCCATAGTGTAAACTTATTTACCTTAATTCCAATTAAGAATCACTATATGCATGAGATATGCATCTTACCAGTTGAGGTAACCCTCTGATTGATGAAATCTCCATTTGAAAACTCCTCATTCAATGAAAAACGGCTGAAGAAAATATCCTGGAACAGAAGTCAGAAGAAGTTTATGAGTTTAGTACTTCAATTTCATGTAGCTAATAGTAATGGTTGCTTAATGGCCATTCATGGAAGAAAGAAAGCCACATACTCAGACTACAACATCCCATGTACATGCATAAAAATCAATTATGTCTCAATTGAAGTGAGTATAATTCTTCAGAACTTGCTTTCATATTCATATATACATATATAAACTACAAAGATCTTAAAAATAATGATGTAAGATGCAGAAGAAGCTTAATAATGAATAGATTGAATCATGTTGGTCAGTGCAGAGCAGCAATTGTTGTTTTGTTTACTCTACCTTCACTGTATTCCAACATATAACACAGTTGCATTGTGATGGTCACAGGTTGTTGATGTGAATGGGGTTATACACAACCATGGAAGCCTATTGTCAACCAAGGATAATAGACAACACTCATCCTATTTTATATTTTAGAGCCCCCTTCATGCTGACAAATAAATACCTCCACCGTTTGTTATTTTGTGGACTTTGGCAGTGTTCTTCACCAACTAGACATTGAAATTTTGATGATAGCTTTGCAAATCCAAGGATGGTTCCTCAGCATGTGGTCCCTCACAACGTCTCAAACCTCAAATTTTCATAACTCACTTTCACCCTTTGTTCATTTTTCCCAAGTATTAAGAAAATAAGTGGATTTTATTAACTCTAACTCAACCTCATATATGAATGATCCGATAACAGTTCAATAACATATAGTCTGATAAGTTCAACAAACTTGTACTATGACTCTGATGCCATATTATGAATGAAATATGAAATGTTCTAATCTTTCATATCAATGTGTTGTGTTAGATGCCAAAAACCTGTGTTAGGTACCTCTTCATCAATTAATCATTCTCTGGGTCAAATATCATTTGAAATTAACAAAATTGTGCAAGTACGAGTGGGATATGTGGTAAGTGGATGATTGCAATCAATTACCAGTTGGTAAGTTGTCATTTTCCAAATATGAATGAAAAAGGTTGGTTAATTATGAACAACATTTCTAAGTTTTCATTTTTTGTTGAAACGCAACAAAATTTGCATTGACTAAAGAAAAATGTAGCCAATTGGCAAAGGGCATGTGTGGAAGAGAAAAGTGATGGGTAAGTGATAGTGTGGGCCTGAGAACCGGCATATTAAAGAGTCCACACAATAATTAAAAGGATATTAAAAATTGTAGAGATGATAGTTTTGTCGTATGCTAAGGAGTGTGAATACAAGTTAAGCAATAATTAGAGAAAAAAAATAGTATTAGTGTTATGATCAAAGGGTATAAAATAATAGTGGTGGTGAGAGTTTTATTTTCAAATAATTCTCCAACTTAGTTGACGCCAATCCTAAAAACTTGGAGGTTGAGTCCAGTTTTGGACATATTGGCTTAGAAATAAGAGTAATGATATATATAAACCATATTTTTTATACAATTAAATTATAACTTTTAATATTATTATTTTAATATTTTTCATATCATTTAATTTTTATTATGTATATTTACTTTTAAATTTATTACATTTTATAAATTTTAAGATTGTGAAAATATTATTTTCCTAGAAAGAAATGGGCATGCCACGGTAGTGTTCTAGAAATGTTGCATTATAAACGTGGATTTGTTACTCTCACTTTCTCATGTGGCGGTTCCCACCTCTTCAAAACCAAAAGTAAATTGAAAATGATAGCTTCTTAATTTCAAAGTAATAATTAAAAAGACTAAACCATGCAAATTTATTTCATATTTAGACTAATCTAATTAACATTCTGGGTTTAACCATGAATTGAGTTCAAATTCAATATTAGAAGTTGTACCGTAGGAACCTCCCACATGTTTAATCATTAAACTTAACTTAACATACTTAATTAACCAACATGTAAAACTAATATTAAGATTCAATAAAATTATGTTAAACTTATTAGATCAAGTTAAGTAAAACATTTGTGTAAATAGTTACTTCAGTAGAAGAAGTATTAAGATATTTTATTTACAATAAAATAGGAAGAATAGATTTAGTATAAAATTTGAATTTGGTTAGTTTTATTTGAACTTCTGTAATTTGAATATTTAAAGAAGTGATAATTATGATAAAATTAGAGAAGTTGAATTGAGAAATGAGGAAAATTGACAGCATAACTAATGGCATGGAATAAAATCCTGGTTCCAGCGCATGCAAAACGACAAAACATATATATGGCTTCCGAGTTTGCACCGTATCTTAACCACCGTTTTCCCTATTCGTTAATCAAACCCTAACTTTTACAAATTAATAATGGGAAATGTTTTCGCATACTACTTCAATATGCTAATCCACTTGCATGCATTATACTCATTATTTTATCAAATATTTGGGCTCTGTTTAGGCCTATTTTCTTCATCTGATGTCTTGCCTTTTTGGGCTTGCCTTGTTTTATAGGCTCATACCACTTTTTTTCTTTCTCTTTTTTAGTTTTAGGCTTCTTCTTCCTGCACCCCTACGTTTTTCTTCCTGCACCCCCATAATTTTGGAAATCCCAAAACTGACCTTCACCTTTTATTTGAAAAACTAGAGTCTTTTAGGTTACCGGATATTGGGATTTGGGAGTGTGCTACGGATTCATCAATTCATAAGTGATTCGTGTTCTTTTTTCAAATAAAGGGGTGTTTCGAAAGCAACTTGTTGATTTCCGGATTGCTGAATCCAAAAGTCTAATTTTTGTTACGGATTGATGGATCCAAAAGATTATCGGATTCACCTATCCAGAAGATTTATGGATTTTCCAATCCAGAATGCAAAAAAATAAATGCGGATTTCTTATTCCATAAAATTACCGAATTGCATTGTCTGAAAGAAGAAAAAGTAGTGTGGGTCTTATGTGTATTTTGGAATTTTTTAAAAATAATAGGGATATTTTTATCTTTACATTACATTGTGGGGATGCAGGAAGAAAAACGAAGAAACTGCCTTAGTTTTTTTGGTAAATTCTCCCTTTAGGTGCGTACCTTCTTCATGCACCTAGTGAAGGTTTTGACATTTTTAAAAACAATTAAATAAATATAAATAAAACATAATTTCATTTTTTAAAAATAAATTCAATTGCACACTCCACCTTATACTCTTCTCGGTAATCGCATCTCTTTCATTCTTCTCTAACCAAAGTTTTTGAAAAAGTAGTTTCATCGTTGTATACGTGAGAAAGTTAGTGAAAAGATTCGTTGTATCCAACATTCTTCACTGCGAAAATAAATTTTTGTTGAGTTTTATACTCCATTTTTGTATCTAGTTATTTTTTTTTAGTTTTATAACTTATGGAAGAATGACTATTTTTTTTATAAAAATAAAATATTATTATCGCTCAAACTAATAATAAAAGTAAACATATTTTCTAAATTCTAAATATTTTTCTTTTTGAATTGATTTAATTTTTTCATTATTAAAAGATAAATAATTTAATTATTGTTAATTTATATTTTTATGAGATAAATTAGCTCAAACATCTGTATGCTCTTATTTAGTTTTATTTAAAATTTAAAAATAAATAACATCAAACTATTTTTTTAAAATTTTAAAAAATAATTTAAACGTAATATTTTTCAGTTAGAGATATCTACGTTAAAAATATATAATATATTATTGTTTATTATTATTATTATTTTGTATAAGTACGACATCTAGACTTAATTTGTTATCAACAATGTCTACATATCTTAATAGCTAGCATGACGAATTCATATTTTTCACATTGGAGTAATCTTATCTGAAATTAATAAAATCATTATAAATGATAAAATTATATTTTAAATACAGAACAAATCTCTTAAGTATTAAATTGATTTCCATAATCAGAATTAAACTTTAAGATCATGTATTAAATTGAATTAAAGCAAAGTAATACAAATCAATCCATAGTAATCAATGGTAACAAAGAAACCCCTTTTGTTTCTTTGTATGCATAACAACTAAAGGATATTAACTTATTAAGGTTTATAAGATAATAACACTATTGGAGTAAAATTAAAAAGCAAAAAGGTTTCATAAAATAAAGTGACTTAAAAAATATAGAAGCTAAATTAGATGTATTGTATAATTTCTTCTTCTTCGTGTTTAAGCAGAAAAACTTTAGATTTAGGAAAAAAAAAATTAACAAAATAAAGCATAAGTAATTAGATTTGAGACGAGAAAACTCAGTGTAATTTTTTTTAAAGTAATTACATTTTATAGTTATTAATTTGTAAAGAACTAATATAAAACTTAGCATAAAAACTATAAAACAATTCATAATTTTTATTAAAAATATAAAATGCGTTAAATAAAGATGAATACACCTGTTTCAAAATTAATGAATATTGATAGATGTTTCCTCTTACAAAGTATGCTTAAATGTATTATGCTAGATTTATAATTATCATAAATTCCTATATACATTTTTATGGGAATGAGATAATGTGACTATTAATTGTTATTAAAGTGATATTAATTGCAATATATTAAATATCGATAAATATTTAAAGTGACTTTATAATTTATTAGTTATGGAAAATAAACCTCAAACAACCTTTGGAGAAGTAAATTAAGACTTTTTTTTCTTCAATTTACAAGAATTAAAATATATTAATTTAAAAATTTGAAAAATAAAATATTATATATGATAAGTAAAATGAAAAATAAGAATGGTTCTCAACACATCACATCATTATCATTATTATTAAAAAGCTAAAATTTAATTTGATTCACATGTCTCGTAACATTAATCTAGCAGTGAAATTGGACATAATATTATGATTAGTTTTTTATTTTATTTTAAAGACACATTTTTTTTAATTAAAAGCATGAGTATCTATACATTAAAGTCTGGGATTAATTTTGCTTAATAATAATTTGTTAAGAGTAGAAATTATTGAGTTTGATTTGTGTCACTGATTAGAGGATCATTCATATTAAAAAGGAAAAGTCATATTCTAACTTTCATATGCGTATGGTAGTGTTCCTCACGCGCGGTTGAAGCCAATGGTGGTGTTGAGCAAATTGTAAATGGACACCCAATAACCAAATTTGAACCAGAAAAAAAAAATTTTAATAATAAAAACCCAACACACTCAACACTACAGAGACACTGCCACAAAGGGCAAGAGGCCTATCAGCAGCGAAAGTTTGTACCTTTAGAGTGTGTGAAGAAGGAAGAGCATCATCCATGGCGGCTACTAGAGCAATAACCATTGCGAGCAACTCCACCTGCACTCTACTTAGCAAGAAACCCTTTGTGGGTGGCACTTCTCTTTCCCTCGGCAACCTCAAATTTTGTCGGACTAGGAGGTCTTACACCTGCAGGGCCATCTACAATCCCCAGATTGTCGTCAAGGAAGAAGGCCAACCCGAAACCCTCGACTATAGAGTTTTCTTTGTTGACAAATCTGGCAAGAAGGTACCTTTTTTATTGGGTCAGTTTGGTTTTTATATTTTGTTATCGAATGGGAATTGAAATTTTTGTTTTTTCTTTGTGGGCTTTGCATTCGACCAGAATAATCAGATGTTGGGTGTTAAAAGTTTCTTGCTGTTTGTATCGTTGTTGTGGAATGATGATGTTGTGTGGTCTGTATTTGATTAAGGGAAACGTGAAATTGAAATGCAATGTTTTCAGTTTCTCTGCGTTTGTCTGTTATTTGTGTGATGGAAGTGTTAGAGGTCAATTTGGTACTGTCTGGTTTAATATTTGTATTTTCTTTTATGGATCAATAGCTTGCTAAGTTGTTAAGGATAGTGTTTGTTTGGGCTGATGTTAAATAATTTTTGAATATTTCTTAGACTTCACTAGCTAATTGAGATACTCTGTTTCATGCATGTGTGTGTGTTTCCTTATTGTTATACATTTCCTCTGCTTTTATGAAGGGAATGTAGAGCAGGTGCCAAATTACAATGTTTTTTGGGGATTCATCATGATTTATACTTGCTTAATACTTCTGGGAAGCTAATTACCGTGTAGATATGTAATAAGAATGATTATATAATGAGATGCTGCGGTTTTCAACTAGGAAATGGAAGTAACGTTCAATGAATGTAATTTGTAAGTCTATGATCTTACTTGTACCTAAAGTGTAATTTGTAAAATATTTAGGTTTCTCCTTGGCATGATATTCCATTGCGATCGGGTGATGATATCTTCAACTTCATTGTTGAGATTCCTAAAGAATCCAGTGCAAAGATGGAGGTTGCCACCGATGAGGCTTTCACTCCCATAAAACAGGATACAAAAAAGGGAAAGCTCCGATATTATCCGTGAGATACAATTTCTAAGCTCATACTGTTACTTTCTTATTCTAAATTACATTATTTGTCTGTGGCAGTTCACTTTTAACGTAAATCTATTCTTTACATTATTTTATTGATTTGTTGACGATATAAAAGTGGTGTGGTATATTGCTGGCCTTTGATAATTACCCTTCCTTCTAAAATGCCATCTTCATGTTATTTTTTACCTTAACAGTTGAAGCATTTTTCATCTCTCATTCATCACTTCTTTGGCTTTTCTGTGTTTGGTTGATCTAGCTAGTTTGATTTGGTCACATACTTAGCCTATTCTGAAACACATCTTATACGTGTTCTCCAGCTATAATATACATTGGAACTATGGCTTACTTCCACAAACATGGGAAGATCCATCTTTTGCAAACGCTGAAGTCGATGGAGCATTTGGAGATAACGATCCAGGTATTCCATTAATAATGATTGTAGACTCACGTCTTTGTCATGGTGTTATATAATGAATACAACAGATATGTCTTAAATCATTGTAACTCTGCAGTTGATGTTGTTGAGATTGGTGAAAGTCAGAGGAAAATAGGCGAGGTTCTCAAGGTCAAACCCTTGGGTGCATTGGCCATGATTGATGAAGGAGAACTTGACTGGAAAATAGTTGCAATCTCATTAGATGATCCAAAGGCGTCATTGGTGAATGATGTCAATGACGTTGAGAAGCATTTTCCTGTAATATCTCTATCACCTAACTAGCTGATAACTTATTTCATAAGTCTGTTCTTGATTAATTAGTTTATGATTATATTGAGCAGCTAGGCGATTTTTTACTGTTTGATCCAAACTGCAGTCAGCTTATTTACTATTACTGCATATTGACTAAGAATACTGCCGAGTCAAACATAAATAGTACTGGTTGTACTTGTACAGTAGATATTAGGGATTTTCAGCTTAAGTGCTTATTATATAAGATGAATCCAAATAGTTTCCTGAAAGTTCTTCTGAAAAAGCTGGTTTCATTAAGATGCTAATTTTGTGCCAGATGCTCAATTGGTGTCATAGTGAGCAACTTTTGTTTGTTATATAATATTTGGTTGTCTTCAGGGAACTCTAACTGCAATCAGGGACTGGTTCAGAGACTACAAGATACCTGATGGAAAGCCTGCTAATAAATTTGGGCTCGGCAACCAGGCAGCTAATAAGGTATTTTTACTGTATGAATCTCTTGAATAAAGTATTACAGGGAATTCCTTACTCTGTACTTCATGAAAGAGTTTAGCACTTTACCTGTTCTTTGAAATGGTCTGTTAGTTGTTGTTATGTTTATTGATACAGTTTTCTGGAAGAAGTTGGTTGCCTTGAACTGTACAAGAGGGTGTTTTACGAAACAAGTGATATAATGTATTCCTCTGTGTATGAGTACCACAATAGATTCTTGAACTTAACATAAAGTAACACTAAAAATGCTAAAAGCAAAGGAGTTAATCTTCTGCAGTGTGTTATCATTATTGGTGTTAATGTGAATGTGTGCTGGTCATGGTCTCAAATTTGTCTCAACTGATTCTTAACACTCTAAACCTATATTTGGTGAACAGGAATATGCGCTTAAGGTTATCACAGAGACCAACGAGTCCTGGAACAAACTTATTAAGAGATCAATTCCTGCAGGAGAGTTGTCTCTTGCGTAGAGATGCATTTGGGGAGGGTTGTTGTTCATGCCATTGTTTGCATTTTGTACCATTCTATTTATGAAGTACCAATTCCTTCTGTTGAGCTTATCGGTTATATATCTTGGACTATGTTCATTTGGTCAGGTGTTAGTTCAATAAATCCAGCTTGGTTGTGTATTCTACATTTTATTGTCTTTCTTTTTCATATCTCTTTCCAGAATTCAAACGGCTTTGGTTATTAAAAAAGTTTACAAGGGGCATTATTATGCACAAGATGATGGATCATAAATCTAAACTATACTATAGATAAATATTTTTCATTAACCAATATCAAATACATAGTTAATAAATGTACTAAAAACTATTGCTATTTACATCATAGTGGCTACCAGTGTGCTTGGACAGGCATGAGAAAATCAATCTTCTTGGGACAGAGAAGGAGACGCTGATGTTGCTCCAGTCTTCACTTGAAGCAACGGGGTGGTTGACCTTTCAACGTTTGATACTTGATTTCCACTGTCTTCATCAAACTCATCCACACTATGCAAAAATATCCCTAACATAATATGCATGAATCACAACACATTCAAATACCTTTAGAAATTGAGAATTAGACATTTAAGAACTAATAATTGTGGATATTTCAATAGTTCATCTTAACTTTTAGATAACAGACAAGTTAATTTTCATGTGGCCAAGTAACATCCATAGCAGGTATAATTTAAAAGGTTGTAATATGCTTTTATTTTAATCTAAGTTGGGTTGGACATGATTGCAAGGGTGAATTAGTAGTGCCGTAAATATTGAACATCCTTGCTCTGACAACAAGTATATGTAATAGAAAATCACAAACAAGGAACGAGAAATTTCCATGGACTTACCAATAAACCATATTCCAGCTGCTGGAAACAATATTGATGTTAGAATCAATGCTGTCGTTCTCCAGTTGTTAATGCTATCCTGGATTATCATTATGTATGAACAACCGTTAGAATCTTATATATCACAACGCAATACATTCTGTGACCTGTAAATTTCTCCCTCCCTTTGGTAAGTAATTTGAATGAGAACAGTGGAACTTTGGGGATAAATTTTAAGCCATGTTAATCCATGACATGGACTAAAAATAAAGTAGTTTTGACTTTTTCAGTTTCCATGTACATGCATTATTTCTTATTATAAACATTTGGCTTAAAAACTGAGCATTTTTTTTCTTCTTTTGATAACAAGCAAAATTTTATGCACCCCATTATGTGGGGAAAGTCCCAATTTCCACCAAAACACTAACAACTTAAAAATAAAGTGTTAGCAAAGGAATAACCTGGAGAACTCCAACAAGAGGTGAGGAAGGTACATCTCCAAAGATATGAATGGCAACAGTAGACATAGCCATAGACAGAGGCCTCAAACTTGGTTTAACACAACGTAGACATACGTAATTCACAGGACCCTGAAAAGAAATTTGCAAGTAAACCTTTAGGCTAAACTTCCAACATTTGATCTGGTTACAAAAATGGTTTCTAATGAACAATGATTTAGATTAGTTCTAATGATCACATTTCTTCTCAACTCATATAGTGCAGAAGTCAGGAATTTTCTATGCTAGGTTAAAATTAAGATAAATTGATCCAAAGAAGCAGGGATATATATTCCGGATGCTAATAGATATGAGAAAGGGATACAAAAAACATTGTACCCTGAAACAAGCATAAAATTCAAATGACAACCAACCACATGATGTCTCCTTGTTTTTCTTGAGAGCAAGTTTGCATGTAATTTCCCAAATGTACAAGTAATTTTACTTAAAAACACATAATTATTCATCAAGAATTTAACCTGGCAACATCAAGATAACAAAAAAACAAAAAAATCATTTCTTAAAATACTCATAGATGGTAATTGATAAGCATGTAAAAAGGATATTGTTTCAACATAAAGAGAGATTCCTTGCATAGAAGGAAAGTACCTGAGTGGCAAAAACAAGAAGTTCACCAATAGAGAAAAGAGCAAGGAAACCATACATGCTTCTGAATAAGAAAGCACCAAAACAAAATGCTGCGCCAATAAATGTAGTCGTTGAGAGAAGCTGCAAAAGGATTGTGTTTAGTACGAGAGAACACGGAGAAATCGAGTAAGTTACATTCACCCTTACATTATTCAATAACTTTTAATTTGACAACTTTATCCTAAAACCTACCATTAGATTAAAGTTCCTTTTATACAGATCACGTTAACAAAAAATTATATTAATCTTCTGATACCCAATTCATGTACCTCAAGATTAGCATAATGTTTACTTTAAAATATATAAAAATATGACCCATCTGATTATCCTTTTATTGTTATTCAATTTTGAGAATTTTGAATAAATTAGACACAAGCAATCTAGGTGATATCAGTTATTAATCAATGGTTAGATTGATAAAACCACATTGTATATGGAGCAATTCAATCAATTTATGGCTAGTTGGCTACACTTTTAATCTATTCAGCTTAATAGGACCAATCCAGAATATTAGTATTACACAACCCTTTTTTCCAACCCTGTCATTACACTTTAAGAATCTCAAAACTGCAACCATGATGCTCAAAACTTGTTGTTACACATGCCTCGCGTAAGAGGGTGGTCAATACCCAAGTACCTAGTGAAGCAATTTAAACATAGCATCCTTCACATTAAAGGATTAATATTTCAAGAGCATGTGCCTGACCAAGAAAGCCATTTTATTGTAAGATTACATATTATTGTAAGGAGCACTGAAGTAAAATAGCTTCTTTTTTTTTTATCGAAAATAAAAAATAAATAAATGTGAATCACTTTAGGGTTGGTCCAACCCATATACAAAAATAAATAATCTTTAGCCTTCCCCTCTAGATATGCTCCCATAAATGCCTATAAAAAAAAACACTCCTAACTAAATCCAAAAAAATCACCTAAGACAAACAAACACCTGAGAAAGTATATCATGAAATCATCCTCATATAAGTCAGACTGTAACTTGGATGTAATCCATGGCTGAAGTAAAATAGTTTGCAGGAAAGATATAATGAACATAAATACCAACCTTAAATGCATTTGATAAGGTGTTATTCATATAATCCAGAATAAAGCCCCCGGCTAAAGTGCCCACTATTCCACATACAATTGTAATTCCTCCAAATATCAAATCTGCATCAGCCTACCAAAGCAATCCAACTTTAATATTACAATAATACATACTATATCTTACATGGAAACTGTATTTTCTGTCTATAAGGTGTGATTGGATGAAGCAAATTCTCACCATGTGATATATATTATAGCCAGCTTTGGGTCCCCAATACGAGTAAGCACCAATGACAAAGTTGTACGCTATGTAACCTACAAATACACATTCAAGTTATGGAACTAAATAGACAAAGTAAAACAATATGACTGCTAAAATAAGATACATATAGGATATTAATATATGAAAGTTCACGATGAAGTAAGCTATCCACATAGCAGCCTCTGACTTGAATCTCCCAACAAGATATGGTAAATATTACAAAACACAGTTAATGGATAGAGTAGTAAATGGGAGAAGAGTTACCTAAAACATTGACAACATAGACCTTATCAAGCAAAAGTGCTTTCATATCTTTCAAAAATCTTGAAAACTTTTCATTTATTTGGGTTGCAGATTTTGACCTAAGAGAAGAATCAATCAATCAGATAGAATTTTTAATATTTCAGCCACTAAATGATAGATGCCTAACAGTAAAAGATACAATAAATCAATAATGGAAAAAAAACAACTATTTAAGAAGGTAAGTGTTCTCACTTGAAATTATGGTCTGAGCTTTTATCTCTAAGCTCTGCTTTTAAGGACAGTGGCTCATCTTTACCACTGGAAGCCTCCGTAACTTTGAACCACACAAGTGAATTTTATTAATATTTAATTATATAAAATTAAATATTCTAAATACTTAGAATTTAATTGTACTTAAAATGTGAGTAGTTCCTAAGTGGGGAGTCTTTTCCCTCTCTATAGTTTCTTTTCTGTTCTCTTCTTTTTGTTCAACCATGCTTTTTTATATTGATATTCTTGTGAAATTTTAACTTAAAAATATTATCCAGAATAAACAAAAATTGTATACCAAATGAAGATATTTCCATTATAGAGTTATACATATATTATAATCTATAGATTATAGATAAGCTTTACCTCTACTCACATTCCTTTACAATATTTCTCTTTCTTCCATAATATTTACCAAATTTCCTATCTATTTGGGTCTTTGAAAAAGAAGTGTGTTTAGATAATGCATAATTCTTAGATACCTTGAACTACTGACACAACTGCTTCGTGTGTGAGTTCCTTTTCTGAATCAGCAGGAACAAAACCTGGATCCAGGAGTAGTTTAGAGATGAAAAATTGAAGTAGGGTTCACAAGAGCAAGACAAAAGTGAACCTCTCAACTGCAGAGGCTTCATAAAGAATCCTGAAATAGCAAATGGAAGCATCAACAAAGACTCTACCCAGAATGCATAACGCCAGCCAAAATGACTTCCAACCTGATAACAAACACAAAAAGGAATATTTATTAAAAGGTCAGTATTTTGTTTCTATAATCACTACAAGAAAATCATTAAATAGAAATCAATTTAAGAGATTAAAAAAATTATTAGTAACTAGAGCAGTTTCTATTATTAATAAATAATTTCTAAATTGGTATCTAATTAGCTATCAAAGTTTAGTTACTATAAACTATTCATTAATAATATAAACTACTTTAGATTTAATAATTTTTTTAATCTTTACTATAGTATCTAATTTAGTCAATTTAGTGATTAATTATTTTTGTCTCTTAAATTAGTTTCTATGTAATGATTTTCTTGTAATTTGTAATGTAGTGAATAAATGAATGAAAGGGAAGGAGGACATTGCTATTCCAAAATAATTATAATCCATCTCCTACTTATAAGAAAATATCTTTTCAAACTGCTTAATCACTTACAGTTTTAACTTTCGTTTTTAAAATTTAGAAAGATAACTGTGCTGCCATCCTATATTCAAATTACAGGAAATAAGTCTGTATAAATAAAAATTGGAATAATGAAACTTGTATATTTCCACTAACCACAGGTGTTACAATTAGTATTATTCAATAGTGGTACAAAAAGCAGATAACCACTTACAAAACCACCGTAGACATAGCCAAGTGCATATCCTGATGGTATACACATGTAAAATATTGCAAGCCACGCTGTTTTCTGATTCATACACCCAATATGAGAAAGAGTTCTTCACCAGGGAAAGAAGAAAGCAATCAATCATAATGACAGATGAAATTCCAACTACCACAATTTGGACAGATCATGTGACTACTCTGATTCGAGCTGATATTCTTTATGAATGATTACTAGCACTAAGTATCACTAAAACTCTGTTTAGTATATATACAGTACTAACTTTAAGGTTCTTGATCACAACTGAATGAAGCAAACGACAATCTACTACACATGATAATTATTTATGATCCCCCAGACCAGTAGATAGCATATGTTAACATCAAATCATACTTGCAGATTGATCTTCAACCCACCCAAACTTCCACAAATCCATTGGTTTACTGTTTAATAACAAAAGACATCTGAGAGCTTGACATTGAGCATAACAGAGTGACAGAATAAACATTCTTCAAACATGAAAGCAGGAGCCGCTTCCAAGGGAAAGAAACAAACCTGAGTAACAGGGGCATTGTCATCAATAAAAGGTGCTGCAAGACTTATAAATGAAGCCTCACCAACACCAACTAGCCTATAAAGAATATTGAAAACATCAGAAAAAAGACTAGCATTACTGTTTAACTACTCAGCCAAAATTGCATAACTCGAAAAACAAAGGAATTAGACGACTTACATGCGACAGACTGAAATGGACCAGAAATTAAAAGAAAAACCACAACATAGGGTTGCAAGACTCCAAACTGATAATCCAATTCCTATAAGTCTAAATGGATTTACACTGCAAAATATAAAAGCTGTGTTAGGATTAATATTCAATCCAGTAATAGTAATTATAAATCACAACAACCATGTGGTACATGTACAAGGCAATAATGGGCTAGAAATTGTCGTTTTGAAATAGTAATGTTAGTCAAATATAAGAACTTCACTTTAGCGGACTAATGGGTGAATAAATTGATAATCCAAATTTAATGATAGTTTATGCTGCAAATTATTTTAGACACGATCTCATTTGAAAGTCATAGCCATGATGATTGTCCTGGCTACATATTAAATTGTACATAAAGAAAGATAATTTGAAATTCAATGCAGCGGATCTATGGTGGTTCAAAAGCTGGTTCAACTTTCAGAATTTGTCATTTACAATTCTTCTTCTGAAGCATTAATGGGTTGAATATTTAAGGTTGGTAAAATACAGCAGTAAGAGTATTCAACTAATTGCAAGACAAGCAGTTTTTACCTCTTTGCTAGAGAGGCAAATATTGGAGAAGCCACAAGAAGTCCAACCATAAAAGCAGATGATAAAACTCCATCTTCAAAATTGTTCAAGTTAAAATCCCCTCTGCACAAAAGGAGAAAAATATATAGACAAAAACTACCATATAGCTGAAAATTACTTCAACAATGGCTACTGGTACACTTTCAAAATATAATCAATAATTGTGTTATTTTGAACAGCAATTCAGATTTCCTTTTATGTGATAACTGTCTTTTAGTATATATGGTAGAATCTATCTTTGGAATTTCATATGTCGCGAGTAATTTGATGGTTCATTTTTATGATTCATTGAATTAATAAGAATCTTCCAACTTCAAATACCAAAGAAAAAGGTGACAAAAGGAATGCTTTTTCCATCTGCCAAACCTCCTCCTTCACAACCCCATTTTTGGTTTCGCTTCTCCCTCCCCTTTTCAATTATCATTTCTACTCTACTCTATGAGAACCTTTAGCTTTGAAATGGAAAACATCAACAAACCCACTCCTAAAAATTGGAATAAAGTCAAGAATTTGAAACCAGTGTATGGAAAGTTAAATTTCAAGAAGCTAGAGAAATGATCTTGAATATATCTTACTGTATTCCAGAACCAGAAGAGCAGGTACCACCCTCAGTGCACGTTCCCCTACTTCCATTAACACCATTGCTTGCTATGGCTCCTCGATCCACATAGTTTAACAAGTTAATCACACAAAATATAGCAAGTAGCCTACAAAACAAGATAAAAGAGAACACAACACATTTCATAAGAACAAAGATTTGCTCTCCACCACCACCAAAGAAAAGATGAAAATAAAAAAAGATCCAGAATTGCTTAATCTTTTCTTCCCATGCCCACATAACCAAAACTGAGAAAGGCTGAATTTTTCTGACCTTTACTAGCACGGATCTTAGAGGGGGAAAGGAAGCAGAAAAGGAGCATTACATTTACCTTTTGGGTGTAAACCATGAGCTTGTGGGAATCATGGAGGAGATTTGAGGGTCCATAGGCTTATGGGAAGACTCTGGTTTCACTTGAGAGTGGTAATCTTGAGGCATACCAATATTGTAGTACTTTGACACACAACAGTTGTACTAAAATTTAATAGCGCTGAATGGTAGTTAACCTGTCCGAATTTCAGAGGTCTTTTTATCTTTCCTTCTTCTTAAGCTATGTCAGTTTTTTCAAAAACTATTTTTTTATTCATTATCATTCTCCCTTTCTTTTAGTTTTTCCGTTAGACAACGCGGTAAGCACAAAAGAATCCGGGATCATTGCCTCGTCTAAACCTTTTCTTTTGACTTTTTTCGGAAATAATTGTGCTCTGTGTGGATTATTTCTGCCACTTTTTCTTTTAATTTATTAATGTTTTTTATTTCTTAATAATTATTAACTTTCAATATATTTTATTATTAGGATATCAATGCGGAACGGATATCATTAATCTAACTCGCTAATCCGTTTAGGTCCATCTCGCATAATATGCAGAGAAGGGTGGTTTTTATTTTTCCAAAAAAAATCATACCTCATTCATTTATTATTGTAGTATAATTTTTATTTTATTTTTAAAAAATTAATTTTAATGTACTAAAAAAGAATATTTTATTTTAATCATTTAGAGAAATTAATATTAATTATGACAGTAAATTTAGTTTTAAATAAATTCTTATATTTAAAATTTATTAATAAAAAATTAATATAAAGAAAAGATTTTAATAAGATAGTTAAAAAATTAGTCATCTTTATTAAAATATTTGGTACCAAAAACTTTGATGAAATAGTCTCATATATTTGCATACATATATGTAAAACAAAACTAAAATTTTGATGAGATACTCTTATATATTTGCATTCTTATATATTTGCATACATATATGTAAAACAAAACTTTAACTATTTCTAATCAAGTCTTCTAACAACCCTAGAACTTTAAGTTATATTTTAATCTTAACTGAATTAACATAAAGAGATAAAATTTAATTTTTTCAACCGTAAGAATAATTTTTTTTATAATTAATGAAATTTTAATTTTTGAAAAAAAAATTTTTCTTATACGGACGGAAACACAGACCCGTGGGTTATCTCTTATGTGGAATTAGTCAATGAAATGAACCTGTGTGGGGTGACTAACCCGCATTGTCATTCCTATATTTTATTATTTGGACTTCAATAATTTTCTTTTGAAAAAGATTAATAGTTAAAAATAGCTATTTATTACTATTTATTATAACCTAAAATAAAATTTATATATTTAAAAATATTATTATTATATAAAATAATACTTCCATTGTATAATACACCCACAAACTAAAATATAGGTTATTAAAAAAAGATTGTCAGGTGTGCTAAGATATTATAAAGCATAAAATCCAATATTAAATTCAATTTAATCTTGCCCAAATTTATTTGTGGCCAAATTGAGGCTTCGATATTTTTTGTGGACATTCAAACTGATGGTCCACGCATCTTCATATATTCTTCTGGTACCTCTTCATGTATGAATCTAATGACCTAAAATCTATATAGTTTTTTTTTTTTTGGAATATTTTTAAAAAAATATATATATTGGAACGAATATTCTGTTATACATCTCTGGTATTACAATGTGCCAAGTACATTATACTTTATTTTTATGCGAAATAACTATAACTTAAAAATAATTAATTTGTTTATTAATATATTTGTACATATCCAAACTAATGTCCTTTTTTCGACCCAAAGAGAGCATTATTCAATTTAAAATTCATTTTCATCGTATAATCTTTAATAAACAGTTTCTCAGAGATATTGAAAGCAGCCAATGTTGTACCTTAACTAAATAATAATAATAATAAACAACACATCTTTATCTAAACCAATGGTTTCTCAGTGCATCAATTCTCAAATAATAATTAGTTGCTTACTAACAAAATGTGAGTTAGGCTTATTATAATCTCAAGGCCTGGTGTATCACCAAAGGGTAACAATTCCAAAATATAAAAATAAACATCATTATCTGCATACCTTATAATAGGCTAAAAACCTTTCCAACATATCAAATACAAACCAAGCACAAATTGACATGTTAGAATGTTGCAGCAAGGGAGGAATAAAGGTACACATCATCGAATCACTGTTTAATTACGTGACATTGTTATTTAGTCATCATTTTCATGAACTTCATTCGTAATATAAGCACATTACACATTTTTTTTACTGATATTAAATACTTAAGCAGTCATGTCTAAACAGCAGACTCAATTTTACCGAGAATTGGCTGGTACAAATTTCAGTGAAATGCTATTGACACAGTGGCGTTCGTCAGTGGGTGTTGGAAATCCTTCACCTTTAAAAACGTGACCTAGATGTCCCCCACAAGCAGCACAGGTTATTTCTATTCTCATCCCATCAGGGTCAGGCTGATACAATTTAAGATGAGTGCCATCAGATAAGGATTCAAAATAAAGTTAATGTTTTGAATAAAGACTAAAGCTTTTCCAGCATTAAAGCACAAAATATAGATGTAGTTCCATAGGTACTAATTCCAGTGAGAATTGAAGTTTTACCTCAATAATACAGATAATAATTTGTATTAAAAGTAAGCATATGTTGCCAAAATGAAACCCAAATGTTGATAGGTTATAAAAATACTTCAGATATTGTATATAAGTTTTGCCTTGTATCAAATCCTACTTTTTATTTTCTTCATTTCCTAACAAGTGTTCTTAACTAGACACTAGTTAAAAAGGCTGTTAAGATAAAACTATACTAACTCACATTGCGATTTATGGCCCCGGGAAGACCCTCGTAGAAGGCTGGCCAGCCACAACCAGAATTGAATTTTGTAATGGACTTGTAGAGAGGAGTTCCACAACCAGCACAGTTGTAAACTCCCTCACCAAAGAACTTGTCATACTCTCCAGTTCCAGGGAACCTGCATCATATCAAAACATTTTCTTACAATAGAAACACAAATTCCCATCTTGAATGGGACTAGTTACCATCTTCAAACTAACTCTGTTGCCATGGACTTTGTTGCTAAGAAAATTAAGAACCACAGAGAAAATTCGGTGCAGACTCAAAATTACTCAAACTTGTCAACTCCACTCTTCGTTCTCTCCCCTCGTTTTTTCTCTGTGCATCTCTAAGCATTCATTCAAAGTGCCAGAATCACATATGGGAAATTAGTCATGGCACATATTGTGAGCGTGTTATCACAGCACAGGACCATAAGCATATAGACAACACACAGCTTGTCTCTACTGCAAGCACACATACTAATGATCGCATCTAAGAGGAGATTACATAGTAGACTTCTCGGCCTTGCCAGCGCAATGGCCGAGTTATGGCAGGTTTTCGGTTGTCACCTTGATCATATTGCAGGTTTTCGTTTCTGTCACCTCGATCATGTCGCAAACTGATCATCCAAATAAATTACCGAAGGAGCAAACCTTCAATTAACTCTTAATTAAAGGCATTAATCAGGGATTATCTCACTAATAAACTGCAAAATGTGGATCAGTAGGAAGATTGGGCCTAAACAAGTTCCATGACAGTAAAAGTCCATCATTAAATTGTATAAATAGGTTGCCATGGGACATGTAAAGGTGAGGTTCAACAACATTATAACTCATAAATACTCTCATGCTGAGTTGAACTCGGATGTCTCCCGAGAAGTGACGGGAGACATTGAGGAACTGTGGTTTACTTAAACTCATCCGGGCCTTGTAAGAACAAGTTAGTTAACTAGAGTTTTGTCAGATTTACCAGTATAGAAAGACCAAACATTGTATCATGAAATCAGTAATGCAATCTCAATCTCTCTCCGCTCAACATTCTCTTTCAAGATATACTCCAATTAGATAGGACAAACCATTACAAATCCCTCTAACTACTGTGATCATAAAACTAAGTAGAAAGACTACAATCATGGTTTTAAACAACTGTCCGCAACCACAGCACAAGCCATATGTGTCCACAATCTTCCATTATAACAAACATCTAGACTGCAGCTTAAAATCTTCTCACACTTACAATGGATTAACCTATATCACGCGCAATAACTCAGAACATACCTTGCATGATCCAGCAGTAAGCGAACTTGTGAAATCAAACCCTCCCAATTTTTAGACTTATTTGGATACACTTTTCTATAAGCACTTATACGAGTATAAAATAAGAAAGTAAAATGCATTTGACTTCACTATAAAGCTAAAATCAACTTACACACTTCAATTTTTGGTGGAGTTAAGAGAAGATATCTTCACACAAAGTAAGTAAAGTTGATTAGATATAACGCTGAAAACTCAAATTTATTTTACTTTCCTTTTTCTTATCCTACCCGTTTTAGAGAGAAGTTTATCCAAACAGCTTCTAATTAAAAAAAAAAAAAAACTGTGTTTTCATGACTTGACTCCATTCTTGAATATTGGCATACAGGGAAAGTCGAGAATCGAAGAAACTTGACATACCCATTATTTTTTTGACGCGATTCCAACGTTTGAGAAGCTTAATTGATAAAAGAGAGAGAGAGAGAGAGAGAGAGAGAGAGAGAGAGAGAGAGAGAGAGAGAGAGAGAGAGAGAAGAAATAATGGTTCTTACTCGGTGCCCTTTTGCCTGAGAATGCGAAACTGATCAGGGGAGAGAATTGCCTGCCACTCTTCCTCGGATTTGTTGAGTGAGCCAGGTGCGGCCATGGCGACAATCCCACCTCGAAAACGACGTTTGGGTTGGAGAGAGGGTGTGGCCGAGATGGAAAGAGTGGGGGGAGCAATGGGGTTTGCGTGGGAGAAAGATGTGGGAGGTGAAGAAAGGAGAATGGTTGAGAAAATGGGTTTGGAACAGATTGGAGTGGAAGTGGTTCTGAGAATGGTGAAGCTCATGGCTATGCTACTGTGTTCAGAGGTCACCTTCACCGACTACATTATCGCTATTTATTCGCCTTTTTCCTTGTCTACTCTGCTTTCATCATTTCCAATGAAAATCTCCCTCCTAGAATCATCAAACACCTTATCTACAAAAACAAAACAAGTATCTACTTATTTGGAAAACATTATTACAACCTAAGTATCAACTATATTAAGATTAATATGAACTATTTTTTTAAAAAATGTTATTTTAATAATTACACATTAAGAATTATCAGTTTACATTTGTAATTATGAAATTAGAAAATACAATTTTAAAAGGTTTTGTTTATTTATTTTCTCTTATAATATTTATATTTTAAAAAATACTTTATTCTCTCTTTTGTGTTTTATGTTTTCTTTTTCACGGTAACATTTATTTAAAAGTGTCTTCTAGTGTGTTCATAAACTAGGTTGTCTGATCTAGTTAAATACATTCGACGTCATGTCGTTTTTATGTCTATCGCATATATGGTAAAAGTGTCTTCTAGTGTGTTCACAAATTAGACTGTGTCTAATCTAGCTAAATACATTCGACACCATGTCGTTTTCATGTCTATCGCATATCTGATACACATCGAATCGAATGTTCATGAAGAATGTTCGAGCTTCCTACATTACATATTTTTTTTCAAGCTAATTAATTCTTTTATTAAGTATTTATTCTTTATCATTTGATTTTTTCTATTAAAAAAACATTCAATCAAAATTTTGAACTTTAAGAATGCAAAAATGTATAGTTTTTTAATTTTGAAATTCAATAGTTGAAGTTGATTGGTTAGTTACATAAATTTTGACTATAACTTGGCTAGCTTTATTATATATTAAGACAAAATGGAAAAAAATTATTGCTAAAAAGTAACCCTTAAAACACAACATTTTAATATAATTATTCTAACTATATATACATGGATAATATTTTTAGTTTTATGAAAAATCGAATAATAACACACATGGTTATTTTAAAACATTTCATTTTTTTTTCTGATGATTATTCTATTTTTTTTGTAAATATTGAATACATGTATTGTTCTTACTATCTGAGACCGAATGTCTTCTACTGATTGTCTTTCGTTTTTTCTTCTTTCTCTCACAGTTAAGTATGTTCGAGGGATGAGATATTGTAAAAGTGTTTAGTGAATTTAGAACTGAAAAAGTCATTGCCTTCTACCATGAAAGTCTTGTCCTATTTATAGCTTTCTATTGAATCCTCTATCTTAACCTAAGAATTCTTAATGATATTTAATTATTCATTAATCTCAAATTAATCTAATTAATTATAAGTTGGACCGCTACCTTTATACTCTAGAATTGGATACGAAATGTATATTTAAAACCATTGAATGTATAAACTCTTTCCTTTAATACTCTCAATCAAATAACAAAAGAATTCCTTAAAAGATCAATTAAAAAACCAATGGATATGAATTTAATTTCTTTAAATTTTGAACTATACACCCATATATATGATTTATGAAAGGAAAAAGAGAATTTATTGTGGAGTGTGTGAGTTTCCAAGGGCCAGGTGTAGTAGGTGTTTGCCATTAATCTGCACAAATGAGCCACGTGGCATCATGGGACTTACACTTTAGGCCCATTGTTAAGTCTCAAAGACAAAACCTGAATGAACTCTGAACAAACAGATCAATTATTATGTACATGGATTCACCCATCAAAGATCCAAAGGGCTTAAAAGTAAATTCGCAGAAGAGTAGGGGTAAATTCCGTCCAGAAGAGGATTTTTTGTTTTCGCACGTGTGTCTGGTGGTCACCCCGTTTTAGTCGCACGCCTGGTTCCTTTCTTCGTTTCGTCTCCCTCACATCGCACACGCTTTCGCTGTCTCCCTCTCACTCTTTCTCAGGTAACACAAATCCCTTCAAACCTTCTTCTTTTCTTTGCAAGAACGCGCGCTCTCATTCGAATTCTTTATTTTCTTTTTCCGTAACTTTATTCCGACGATTCGTAGTTACTCCGAGAAAGACGATGTCAAATAACCGAGAAATTCGTTTTCGTTCGTTAGTTTATGCGACTTTTGATTTCTCTTTATTGCTTCCGCCTTTCCTGAGATGAGATGTTTATAGTTTTGATTCAGAGTTCATAATAAGTAGAATCTTGAATAGAAATTGTTTTCTCCCTATAATTTTTTTTATAAAATTTGTTCGCAAACAGGATTTGTGATCGAAAATTAATAGTTTGTTATGCTGTACTGTTTACTGCTTGCACCTTTCGATTTTGTTCTGTGGATTTTGATAGCTGCCGTTAAGTAGCTGTGTTGTGCTTTTCTTTTGACAATGGAGTGTCTCATACTCTTAGGTCTTTTGTAACTGTGTTGACTTTTGTAATGTTACAGTCACTTCAAACACTGGAATCTCCATTTACCATTTTGATATAATCCCTTGGTGAAATTGATTCTTTATAATTGGATTTTTGCATTAAGCTGGTCTAATAAAATGTAGATTTGAGTATTGTGTTTTATAGCCGATGCTTGGAAATTTTGTTGTTTTAAATATTGCAATCTACCTTCTTCTCTTTTCTGTCTTGTAGCAAAGATTAGCCATACTCTGTATACGTGCTATTTAGCTTGCCAGTAAATTGTAGATTTGAGAATTTTGTTGTGCAATGCTGGCTTTGCAAGTTTCAGTTTCAGTCAGTTATCATGAACACTGTAATGTACATATGATGTTGAACCAGAAAGATTGATTCCATCTAAAACATATGTTTGTTTGTATTTAGATTGTCTAGTAGTTTGTGAAGTCATTGTAGGCAAATAGCTTAGTTGCTTTGTTTTCATTGAATGTTGAAAATAAACCAATGGGTATTAATTACTGTTACTATTAGTTTGTTAAGATGATGGATTTGGAATTATGGTTTAGAATTGTAATTTTAACTCCAATTCTGACAATTGGAATTGGTTTAGAATTATAGATTTCTTGCATGATCATGCACAGAGTTTGACATGGAATTAGGACTATAAGTGAAATTTCAATTCAATTGTGTGATTATAAGGTCTAAAGTCTGCTAATAACTGTGATAATAGGGGCAGAGGTGGCAGGGTGGTGGAAGTAAGGATTATAGTAGTGGTTTATAATGGTGGCTGGTAGCCATGTAGGAAGGTACCTGCAGTGGTGGTGGCAATAGAAAGAGGAAGAGCAGTTGCACAGTGTTGGGGTGAGGAATTGACAACTTTAGGGTGTTATTTAGGAATTGGAAAGGACTTGAGCTTGTTATTTTGTAATTCCCTTGACTGCTCTTGGAATTTACGATTTGACTTCCAGAAGGACATCTAAATATAAAAATTAGAATCAGTTAATAGGCGCAATTCCAGTTTCAAGTTTCAATTCCATGCTCAACTCCAAAACACCAAATCGACACTTGTAGATATTTGCTGTCACATAATGATTAATCTAAATGGATGGACCATTGTCATTGTGAGATGATTGAATATATCAGTCTATTTGTCTGAGGTTTCAGATTTCTTTGATTAACTTGTATAAGGATCCTAATTCTTCTTTCTTACAAATTTTATCACTCATTTACATTTATGATGTAGGAACAGACATAATGACGTGATTTGGGTTTCGGGTTGTAATCTTTGTATAACTGATTCATATATGTCAAAAAGAAAGTACCCTTTAATTTTCAAGTTATGAACATGAGGTAATGTCTATAAAGAAGAAAAGAGAAAAAATATTATCAAGTAAACCAGCTCTCATTGGTACACTTTATGGATGATCTTTTAGGCTTGTATTTGGTCTTGAAACTTACCTATTACATTATTCCATTATCTTTTGCAGACATTTGGCCATACAATTAACACCATGAATCTTATTTCCTTTGGTTAAACTATTCATTTGGCTTTTAAATTGTCCGTATTTTAAGCTTTAGTTCTGACTGGAGAAACCTTTTAAGTTTAGTCTGTACATATTTATAAAATTCAAGTTCTGGTCCCTATTAGTAACCTGGGAGAAAACTATGGTGGTATAAAACTGCTGCAAAAACCCTTTTACAATGATATATCTCCACAATCTGATGATGTTTTTAGGTATTGAGATCCTCTTTTGTTTACATTAAACAGGAGAATCCTGTTTTTAATAAAAATAAAAACCAATTAAAACAACAACAAAAATAATGGAAAACACAAACCCCTAATCTAGTGGGATAATGGGTTGGTTATATTTCAACTGTGTATATTGAGTAAAAAACACAGTAAATGGTTAAATCTATTTAACAGAACTTCTCATATTTATCGTAAACAAGATGGTCCAAATCCATTGTTGAGAATGTGTCACGTAACCCTTAGATGGTTAGTTAGGTGTTTAATCAGTCAGCCAAGTGGGTGATGATATATATTAATAGGAAGAGGGGAGTTGTTCAATGTGTTAATTGGAAGTGTGGAAAGGTCTAATGTACTCTCGAATTAACCTAAAGAAGTATATTCAATTGTTCAATATGCGTAACTGAGCAGTGATGATAAAATTTCTTTTGTGCCTTGCCTTGAGTGTTCTTCGTTTTTCTCCCTTACCAGTTGGTTCTATTATAAGGATATTTTAATTACTTAATTCTTATTCTGTTGCCAGTCGGGACATCTGTTAGGACTTAAGCACTAATATTCTGTTTCTAATAATGATTGTACAACATTTAGCCTAGAGTCTTTCTCATTCAAGATTATAAAGAAAGTTGGAGGATCATCTTAGTGTATTTAAGCTTACCCATAGTTTAAGTGGCCATTTTACATAAGAAAAAAACACATCCCGTTTAAGATTCTCTGATATTGTTATTTTGAGACTTAGGTGAGCACAAACTCTATGCATGGTGTTTGAGCTTATTGGGGCTTTGACATTTTTGTAGGTCACTTCTGCGTATTTTCTTTGTATTGATGTTTTATAACCAGCTTTAACCTATTTATAACTGCGTATTTTAAGTTCTGGCAGAGAAACCAGCTAATATGCAAATAGTTTCAACTTCTTGGGTTGAATGTGCTGTAGTTCTAAAAATGTCTGGTAAAAGCATGTTTGGACACTCGTTTGAAGGAAAATTTCACTTTCCAATGCACCTAAATTGAATTTTACAAAAAAGCTAGTTATGTTTAACGGAACTTTGTTCCAAACATGCACCAACAATTGTTAATGGGGGACTATAACGGTTGTTAGTGTATGGTTCTGTGATGATGTAGTGCCTCTTGTGTAATGCTAGATTCTTAGCTTCTACATTAGAAAAACTATATGTTGTCTTTTTCAACAGGATTAATTGTTCTTTATAATATTTTTTGTAGGAGTTTGTGATCTGAGTATAAAGATGGATCTGAGTAGCATCAAAGATGCATTTGATCGTGTAGCCAAGAAGCAAAAATTATCCTCTTCCAAGTCTCAGGAAGTTGTTGACCAGGTGGGGCGTGAAATTGAGCAGGCGTTGGCAACAATTCATTCACCCCATGACCTCTCTTCTCCTGTTGATCAGAAATCCGTTCTCACAGAACTTAAGTTCAAGATTAATGCTATTGGACCACTTCAACAGCTGGAAGGTTCAAATAAGGAATTGAACGCAAGTCTCAGCAAGTATCAAAAGCTCCTTGAAAAAGTGTTAAACCCTGACATATCTAAGGCATACAGAAATGTGGACTTTGATACTCGTATTATCAATCAGATCATTGCAAACCACTTTTACCGTCAAGGTTTATTTGATCTTGGAGATAGCATTGTAAATGAGGCTGGAGAGCCTGATGCAACTGCACTTAGATCTCAATTTTTGGAAATGCATCAGATTATTGGAGCTATGAGAGAGAGAAACCTTCAGCCTGCTCTGACATGGGTCTCTGCAAATCGAGAGAAACTTCTTCAGATTGGTTCTAATCTTGAGCTTAAGATTCACAGACTGCAGTTTGTAGAGGTCCTGCAAAATGGGACACGAGCTGATGCCTTAATATACGCCCGAACTTATCTTGCTCCTTTTGCTTCCGTCAACAAGGACGAGTTCCCAAAGCTCATGGGTTGCCTCTTGTATGCAGGAAGGCTTGAGAGCTCCCCTTATTCTGAGTTGATGTCCCCGATTCATTGGGAGATGACAACTGAAGAGCTCGCACGGCAGTTCTGCACTCTCTTGGGGCAGTCCTATGAGAACCCACTGAGTGTAGCAGTTGCTGCAGGAGTTGAGGGGTTGCCGACCCTGTTAAAGCTGGCAAATGTAATGGCAGCAAAGAAGCAGGAGTGGCTGGAAATGAAACAGTTGCCGGTGCCTGTAGAATTGGGCAAGGAATTTCAGTTTCACTCGATTTTTGTTTGCCCTGTGAGTAGGGATCAAGCAAGTGAAGAGAATCCTCCAATGCTGTTGCCATGCTTACACGTCCTTTGCAAGCAATCAATTATGAAGTTGTCAAAAAACAGCACCCGAACATTCAAGTGTCCATATTGTCCTGCCGAAGCTACAGTTTCACACTGCAGACAACTGCATTTCTGATTGATGTTTGTGTTCCGTACATTTCATTTGTGCAATACATCATTACAACTTTCTGGATGTATATAAAATTTCAAAATATCTTTTAGTTTCGACAAGACCAACGAGTGAATAAAAATTGAAAGAACCTGTCTATACAGCCGGGAGCTCTGTCTATTCTACCATTCTCGCTCATGGTCTTACTGCTAAAACTACAGACTTGTATAATGCGATAGCATACAGCTATGTATATGTACTATATGATTGCGCTGCATATTTTGCTTATTTATCTTTGGGTAATTGGATTTTACAGCAGCCACTTCTTTAACTATACTCAGCATGGATTTTGTGACGTATACCACCTGTATCTATGCTGATTAATAACTATTGTGCTGTAAATGAATTTAGATCGATATGTCCTAACCATTTTGCGGGTTTTACATGTTTCTTTTTAGCGTATTACGAGAAACTATTAAAAAATGTGTACATTTCTTCAATAACCGCATGCAACCCCATGCCCCTTTATTTATTTATTTCGGAAAAGAAAATGAAAATTACAAGGAACAAAATTGAAGTATGAAGTCCAACTAAATGAAGTAACTTATCTACGGAAAACCAATAATCTTGCTGAGTCCCGAGAAGAAGGAGGGAGAACTAGGAGGCTTGGGAGGTGCCTTCCGCTGACACAGATATTCCTCCAACATCTCTTTGGTGGACCTCGCGGACAAGGGATGAAAATGCGAACCCCACTCTTTAAGAAAACCTTTCACCAAAACCAATTTCTCCTCTTCATCCATGCTGCTCCATTTATCTTGGGCCTGTTCTTCGTTCAGGCCCATATACTCGCACATCTCTCCGAAGAGGAGCTTTCTGCTCTGGCTCATGGCCTCCTCCGCCTTCACCGAATGCGCGTTCATTCTCGCAACCCTAACCGCAAGTTCGGACGCCAGTGCAGCGTCGCTGATGCCGCCGTCACCAGCGGCGGTGCACGAGATTCGTGTGGCGAGCTTGTGGGTGGAGAGAGTGATGGACGAGACGGAGTAGGAGAAAGGGAAGGTGAGCTGAATTTTCAAAGCCATTTGAATGGATGAATTGAATTGATATGTTGTTGTTTCGGAGTGGAGAAATTGGAGGTCTATGTAGCAAGGTAAGTTTCCTTTTTGTGGATTTAAGAATTGCTTTATGCTATTTACAAAACTCAATTATATAATTTAAAAATATATTTTTATATTATGCAATCTAAATTTAATATTTTAAATACATATTTTAACTATATCATTCAAGTTTCCACACGTTCTGTTGTTATTTAAAATATATGTATTTTAGATTTTTCCAATAGTCCATGAAATTACATAAAGAAATTTTGAAAATGAAGAAAGAATAAAGCCTTGTTATACCGAAAAATAATTACACATTGTTTTAATGAAATACACTGGTGCAACATGAAAATTTTAAAATTTAAAATTCTAAGTGTTGAATAAGACTGTCATCTTAAGAATAAAAAAAAGCTTTTCAATCTTAATTTAATATTTTCAGTTGTATGAAATTGTAGTATTCGGTTAGATCAATAACGGATAGAAAATTGATATGAGATAATTGAAAAAATGGTTGTTATGTTTTAGTAAAATATCGTAGATTAACTTTTTAGTTACATAAAAATAGGTAATAACTAATAAGATATTGATTGATAAATATTTTTTATTCAAATGATTTTTATTTATTTCTTATGAATTTATGAATTTGTATACTATTGTTATTATTTAAATTTATTGTTATATTATTCTGAAAATAAAGATGTTATCGTTATTATTTAAATTTATTGTAATATTATTATGAAGAAAAAAATATATGATTGAAAAATATATAATTGACATTATTTAATCTGGTTTGATATTATCATGAATACAAAAGATAAGAATATTATTATTTAAAATTATTATAATATTCTTATGATGATAAACTCTATAAATAAGATGTGACTCTTAAAAAATCAAGGGAAGTAGTATTCTGTGCAAAAACATACTGCTCTGGTTGATTTGATATATAATTACAAAAGGATTATCTCGAAACCACTTTCAAACTTTTGACATTGAGAACATAAATTATTATAATTAATAATTATTTAAAATATAATATAATCAGACTTTTAATAATTAGGTATAATTAAAGTTTATAAAATGAATCAATACAACACTATAACTTTGAGATATCATCTTAAATTTGTTATTATTTTTAACTATAGTTTATTTCTTAATTTTATATCAAAGTAAACTTATAAATTTTTAAGTTTTCTTAAACTACACACTGATTTTCTATCACTCCGTTTATAGTTTTGTTTTGAAAACATAAAATATATTCTCAATATTTGTACATTATATTTTAAAAAGTTTATTTTAATTTGAAATATGTTAAGTTGTAAATTTAATTTCAGTACTGAAAATCGTTTTGTCATCTTTGAATCTCTAACATTTTCTTAATATTTGTTTTCAGTCTGCATTATTAAGTTTAGTTACTCCAGTATTTATATAATTAAAAAGTTAAAAATATCAATTAAGATAATAAAATAGTTTAAATAAAAATAACAAATTATTTTTAAACATGCAATTTAACTAAGTAATATATTTATTATTTTCTATAAATAAATAATTGTACACAATTCATTTTTTATTTTTTAATAAATTATTAATAATTTTTTTTACTTTAGTATTTGTTAACGTTGAATTCACTAATCTAATTTTAATATATTTTCCTCTTTAAAATGTTATTTTTACAAATAGTTATGGAATTATTAAGTAAAACATGTTTATAACGCCGGTAACAACCATCACGAGAAAAGAAACGAAATTAAACCAAAATTTAGAAGGCCGTTCTAGTCAGCGGCACAGCGGCAAGAACATGAGCATGAGCACTGTAAATTACAGCATCTCAACGTTAAAGCCATCTTTTGCTTCTTCACTCTTTCATCGCCGCTTATCTCCATTTATTTCTCCTCATTCTGCTCTCTGCTTCTCCGGTGTGTTACCTCCTCACTCACATCGCTTTTCCTTTTTCTTCTCTTCCAATGGCCACGCAAATTCCGCTTTCCGTAGTTTGCGCGTGTGTAAGAGAAGCACATTTAGGTTATATTTGTTGTGAGAACAGAAGATCTACCGAAGCAGGATTCAAAGAATTAGGAAACAAATAGTTGAATATTGCAACCTATTGATTTGATTCAACTGTAACAATCTACTGATAATTGTTGAATTGCATGTTGATTTAGATTTCCTGCAATCGCTCGCTCTCGATGCGATTTCATGTGCATAACTCATTCTTTAGTGAATTACTAGTTCGGAACACTTATGATTACGGTTTTTGTTTTTATTTTGATGTTATCGTTTTGACTCTCGCTTGGATTCTGATGCTATATATGTTTCTTTTGTTTCCCTTTCTGTTGTGTTGTGTGAATGTTTTTTAGGCTTGTCAGAGACTATGGATTGTGGTGGTGGCGGGGGTCCATGTGTGTTTCCATTGCACCGTTGCAAAACCATTCACCTGGTTCGTATTGAAATTAAACTCACTTTCAGTCAACACACTGTTTCCGGTGTGAACTTGAAGCTGACATGTTATATATTTCATTATCAAGTACATTTTAAGATTGAACTATGCAAATCAAGATATTACCAACTTATAAAACGCATATGTCCAGGTTAGGCACGGACAGGGGATCCACAATGTGGAGGGAGATAAGGACTACGATGCATACATGAAGTCTGAATATTTTGATGCGCATATTACGCCATTAGGCTGGCAAGAGGTAAAGCACCACAAACTTATTGTGTGAAACATGCTCAGAAGGGAGAAGCTTATATGTCATGATGTAGTTTAGAGAAGATTCTTTAGTGTTATGAATGTGTAATATTTTTTACTGCTGACAGGTTGACAATTTGCGAAAACATGTCTGTGATTCTGGGACTATGAAGAGGATTGATCTAGTCATAGTATCTCCTTTATTGAGAAACTGTGTCTCTTTATTCTTGAAAGAGTACTTAATTTCTAAACTATTGTACCAAAAAAAACTGCTGAAGATCAGGAAATTATTCATTTTTCATTTTCACAAATTTCCCATGTCATGTGAGGTTGGCATGCTATTTCTTTCTTTTGATTTTTGTTTTTTGGTTTAGACCTCCTCTGTGTTTTTTGGGAACTTTTTTTCATATGGAAACACTGCACTATTTTGCAGTGTAAACTGCTCTGTTTTTATATTTGTCATATCTGCATTGTGCAGCATGATCAGCTTTTATTGATTGATGAATGTGATGGACTGTGGTTGTGTCTAACTACTATGAAGCAACATCAGATAGTTTATGCGGGGAATATGAGTTCCTTTAATATCAAATAGCAATCATGCTTAATTAAGTTACAAGTACATCAAATTTGAATATTTTCAATTGAGTTCCTATTAAAATTATTTGTTTTATTGAGTGTCCAAATTCTTTTTATTTTTATCCAAATACTTTACTCTGTCAACGGGATAGTGTGACCGTCACTTCCCTCTTCCTCTCTCCAGCTTATCAATCAACTCCTCATTTTCCTTTCCAATCTCCTCCAGCTTTCCAGTCAACTCACTCTTGGCAAGTTGGAGGAGATTGAAGAAGAAAGGAATGAGTCGGGAGGATGAAAGTATGGTCACATCATTTCGTTGATGATACAATGAAACGACTGGGTACTTAAGTAAAATTAAAAAAATATTTTGGACATTCAATAGAACAAAATGTTTTAGTAGGAACTGAAATGAAAATATATAAATTTATGAGATACTTAAAAACTTAGTTAACCCTAAAAATTATTATGCTAACTTGTTCCTGTTATGGAATGTGGTTGTATTAGTTGAATAAAGCTGTGTTCTAGGTGCATGTACTTCGTATTGGAATGTTCGTTCTTATGAATTGTCTGAAATGCCATAATATGTAAGGTTTTAGGACACTACAAACTGCTGTTGGAGTGTTTGGAGGTGAGGGTTACACAAATAGAACAGATGTGGTACCTCTTATGGTGGAAAATGCTGGAAACAGCAGTCGTGCTGCAATTTCGAGTCTGAATTGCCCTCCCATTGTTGCTGTTGAACTTTGTCGGGAACGTTTGGTATGTCAATTTACAATCTAACCTTTTCTCTCTATTGACACTAAGACATTCTTCTAGGAGACAGTTACATATCGTATTGATACATGCATGTACTACAGCGAAATTTCATTCTCTTTCTCGGCTTGGGCAAGTCACAAAAAATGGATATCTTGTAACTAAAAGGGGGTGAGAAGAATTCAAAATGTTATTACTTCCCAGTCAATAGACCTATTCTCGCATTGCATGTTAGGCACTGAGATTGAAGGATGGAGCAAGAGGAATATTTAAATTCAGGTTTTTGTGCATTGAAAATAAGTCCAGACTGCCATTAGATGTTGAACTTTAGACACAATAGACAGACAGCCAACATTGAGGCTGGTTTCATGCATGCATGTATCAAATACTATATCTGTTATTGCTGTGGTTGTTATTGAGATCTCACATTGATTATAGATGAATGGCGAAAGTAAAGCTTATAAAGGCTTAGTCAATCCTCACATGATGAACTGCTTTTGGGCTTAAGTTAGGCATAGCTCAAATTCTAGATGGTGTCAAAGTCTGTCATTGATCACAACCCTTAACTACCAAAATGCGACTTTCCTAGTGCAATACATCTTTGCGTTCCAAATGTTGAAGTTTAGATGCACTGAACTTTAGACGGCCAACAACATTGAGGCTGATTTCACATGTGTCTAATACTATATCTTTTATTATCATTATAAAATAATGTTTCTCTCTATTAGTTCCATGCAACGATTACCATAATAGAAATTGTTTTCTATCCCAATTGTTAGCTTCTTTCATAAGCTAGGTAACAATTAATCTACCACTTAACTCTGTTTTTTTTAACAGATGTATAAATCTACACAAGTCCACTTTGTTTTCAGTTTTAAGAAATGAATTTCAAATTATTCAAATCCTTTTCTTTTTGCTAATAATTCCCTTCAAAAAATGATAATTCTAACTATATTTTCTTTTGTACTCTGATGGTGTGTTTGATGAGATTTAATCTATCTAGGCCACAATTCAAAGGCATACTGCTGCATGATGGAAAAGCTTGGCAAACTTTAGTCATAGCAGGTGTTGCTAGTTGGCGTTTACAGAAATCGAATAAAATGATTTTGATTTTTTATTTCTAATAAAGACTTGAATGAAAAAAAATGTGAAATATCCTGTTCAACAAACTTTGATATTTTTCTATAAAAGTTTTAGATTATTACAAGGTCATTGGATAATTGATGTATAAAAATATGAATCACAAATTAAATTTAAATTTGGGTTGCATATAAAATCACTAATAAGGTTAAAGGTTGCTTCTTCATTTACTTTTCCCCCCTAAATATTGTCAGAAGTTGTATTTTATGTTTATACACAATATTAGTACATCATTTAGTTTTTATGTAAGCTTCTTTAAGCTTGTTATTGAGGTCATCATATGAACCTCTACAGATTTCTGCATATGTTTTCTCATGCAGGGGGTTCATCCCTGCGACAAAAGAAGAAGCATCAGCGAGTATCGTTCTCTTTTTCCTGCAATTGATTTTTCACAGGCAAGTACCTATAATTTTTCACGTAACCAAATTCTGGCAAATTATAATTTGTTCTCTTAGGGTTTTGCCCAGTCACTTTTATTTTCTTTTCAGATCGACAGTAATGAGGATACTTGGTGGAAGACCGATGTTAGAGAGACCGAAGAAGAACTTGCAGCTAGAGGGCTGAAGTTCATGAACTGGTACGATTAGTTACTGGGAATTTTTATGTTATACTTTTTGTTCCCCCAGGGCTTTACTTATCCTGACCAACTCCTTCAACCCCACCAATTGCTAGATTAAACATGACTACAAGAACACTATATCCAACCTGCAGAATATAATGCTATTCACATTTAACATTTCCAAATGACAAAGATTATAGCCAGGTGAATCTAATTAAAAAAAAACTTTATCTCCCTTATTGTGCATAATAACCACGACCGAGAAGCGGGAGAGAGCACCCTATTTGTGTGATCACTTAGTAGTAGGAGCCGTGCATTGGAGGAACACATCCAAGTCTTAGAGGTATCTGAGGACCACCTTTTCAGACATTGGTCTTTGAGACCTTGTGTGAGAACAACTTGCATAAAGAGTCATTCGTAGTAGATGTGAATCATGAGATTACTCCATGCATTTTTCGAAAAGTAAGCTGGCCTTATCTTCCTTTTGTGAACTATATCAGTTGGTAAAATATTAATGTCCAATTTGCTGCATGACCTTCTGATACTGTATTACCCTATACTGATATTTTAGCAAGGACCTAACCTCCTCGCCGTTACCTAAATAAAAAATTACTACTCAGCTATAGAATTTGGGAATTACACTAGAATAGTACAATTGAACTTATATGTTTTACAAAGTCAATACTTGGCTTTGTAGTCGTTAATACACTAGAATAGTATATATCTCTGTGATAGAAAGATAAGATCAAGTTGCCTTTCCTGAATTCATGTTGCCATCACGTCTAGTATTTTTAGTTGGTACTGGAAACTGCTGAGTATTGTGTGAATCTTCTCTAAGGGGCTGTCACGGGAATCGATAGTGTCTATTACATTTTTGTGAAAAATAAATAGATAACTTCTTGCTGACTGTTTTATGTTATTGGAACAGATGTATTTTAGCTATATTAATTCATATATCTAGTGATTATTGGTACTTCAAGATTTATGCAATTTTTGTTTAGAAAAGCAAAAAAAAAAAAAAATCTTTTTTCCTGTAACTTTGCATTCCTCGTGTTTGTAACTAGAATTTGCTATCAAATACCTTTTTTTCACACATTCCACCAAATACGAAGTTGTATATCTTTTAATTATCGATAGTTATCTTTATGTAATTTTTCCTTTAGAAAAAACAATGTTTTTTTTTCCTTATAACTTCTATATCTTTTAATTATCGATAGTTATCTTTATGTAATTTTTCCTTTAGAAAAAACAATGTTTTTTTTTTCCTTATAACTTCGATGATTTTTATCTAACTGGAAATTTCCATCCAATATGTTGGGTTCATATCTGTGACTCCAACTTTACTTGTCACTCCATCACAGGTTGGGGACAAGAAAAGAGAAGGAGATAGCAATTGTGACGCATAGATCATTCTTGTTTCATACTCTATGTGCTTTTGGAAATTACAGCCATCACTTGGAGAAGAAAAAATTATCAAAGCCGTAAGTTCACCGATGTCTTGCATTGCATGTGGTTATTTGTTATTCACATCCTCTGGAGCCAACTGAGTTCATTGCTTTGATTCTTTTTAAATGAAACATATCGTTTAGTCATGGATTACTCTACAATTTAGTTCCCACCGGTTTTGTTTGCATTAGTTAAAAAAGTACTATTCCCGTTGTTTCATGTGGTGCCTTAAATTTTTAGACATGGGGTGATGTTCATGTAACTGGCGCTTCTATGTACTCTTCGTTTTTGTACAGTAGAGAATAATTGTCTGGTTTCAACAATTCTTTGCAGCTTTGCCAACTGTGAGCTTCGCTCCATGGTCATTGTTGATCGGTATGAATACATACTAAATAATTTTAAGAGCCTCCTTTCACCAGTCAGGATTTTTTATTTATTTATTTCTTACCTTGTAGTGTGACAGGATAGGATGACCACACAAATTCAGGCAAGATACCTGCAGGATGCTTAAAAGGTTCTGCAGAAACTTTCATTTGACTCAGAAAATGCACCATACGGTATTTCATATTTCCCAAATTATGCTTAAAGTTGCTTCTGAGGTACTTGTCCAACCAACTCATTTTAAATCTACTGAGTATTGGCTCATCATCATAAGTAGACAAGTTGAAAATGCTTGATTATATAAATATTTTCTAAATTTTTAATTGGTAAATCAATGTTTTTAACTGGATAAATTTAAATAAATGATTATCTATTCCTAATAAAGTTATCTATTGTAATTAAAACATAAATTATAAATATTAATGATTTAAATTACAATTTTATCGTTTATTTGTATATTTCAAATAATATAATATAATATATTAATTTTAAATAAATAGAAAAACAGGTTGTGGAACTAGACTTTTAGCTTGTCAGAATGGTGGACTGATTAGTTTAAAAATATCGATCGATCTTATAATAGGATGTTTCTTTCTGCACTCGCAACAAATTTACCAACCACCCAATTATTTGGAAAAGACTATTTTTTCCTTTTTAAAAATGACATCTACATTAGTTTTTCTAGAATATTTTCAAGTATGTTTTCCAAAATTCAGGAAATATATTTCTGGTTTTTCATAATAAAACTTTTCAGAACGTATTTATAAATTTTTAGGATGTTTTTTTTAAAATAAATTTTCCATAATATATTTTTGAAGGAGTTTTCCAAAATAATAACGAATTAAATAAGACTTTTTTTATTATTTTATCTAATTGATGAACTGCAGAAAGAAACCCCCAACCCCCCCTTATTATATCAGTGGTAGGCTGATGGACCCCCCCGAATCACTTTGTTATTTGCCATTTCTAACTAATGCATAACAGTGTGGTAAATATGAAATACAATGGGCATATTACTTTTCACTTGTGATTTTTTAAATGATGCTTGATTTTGTTTTTAAATTATTACTACCCTTCTCTGCATAAATTATTTCCTAAAAACTTATCAAATCATAAATTGTTCGGAGACATGGGATGCCCGGAATATGAAAGCACAAAGCATTTGCTCATAAATCTAAAAACTTATCAAATCATAAATTGTTCGGAGAAATGCGATGCCCGAAACATGAAAGCACAAAGCATTTGCTCATAAATCTAAAAACTTATGAAATCATAAATTGTTCGGAGAAATGGGATGCTCGGAATATGAAAGCACAATGCATTTGGTATATGGATGCCAATTCCCAAATAATAAATCCAGCCTTGAGAATATCTTCGCTTCAGTTGGGCTTCAGAACATCATAGTATGACGCGGGCTTTTTCTTTTTCTTTGTCTCGCCGC
>Ga0123342_1000914_pt1 | contig 49067 bp, 22 predicted proteins | sample Turbeawhitnodule_FD_89960 | JGI IMG/M metagenome (GOLD analysis project Ga0123342, IMG submission 89960) | Root nodule microbial communities of legume samples collected from Mexico - Turtle bean Mexico white nodule | ecosystem: Host-associated > Plants > Roots > Nodule | place: Mexico: Nepantla...
AAAAATGAACTTACTCTGTTTAAAAATCTGATCGGGTAGAAATGTTCCTTAATTCCTCAGCTACAACGTGGTATGATCAGTTTCTAAAATAGATGAAGATTGGGAGAGAAATGGAGGGAGAAAGAAAGGGAAGAAAAGAATGGTGCGTGCAGGGGGGAGGCAACGACTCTGCTTCTTTACTCTCTTTTTTTTATACTGTTACATGGGATGGATTAGATTATGTTAATCTGGAGCAGTTAATAACTTATAACACGTTAGATAATGAACATAGGACACATGAGTGTAGTGAGACGTTTACTACAAATGAGGTAAGGTAAATGTTAGGCCAGTGAATTGTAGTTTATGAATGATTTAAAAATTTGGCATATGTTATTGTTGGTATTTCGTAATCGAGATGAGTTGTTAGAGTAGGCGAGAAATGTTGGTTATAGTTATGAATTTGTTATTGTTATATTAAGGTCAGATACATGGACAGGGCAACGAGAAAGGATAACGTATGTATTATTAAGTTGTGAGAGGGGAGGTAAATACAAACTTGTATTATTAAGTTGTGATAGGGGAGGTAAATACAAACTTGTATTATTAAGTTGTGAGAGAGGAGGTAAATACAAATCATATTAAAAAGACGGAGATATCAACCGAACTGCAAGTATGAAGTGTGAGTGTCCTTTTATATTGCGAGGCAAACCAGTCAAAGGTGGTCATGGGTGAATAGTTGAATTAATTTGTGGTTCTCACAATCATGATTTAGCAGAGACATTAGTGAGTCATCCGTATGCTGGAAGGTTAAGTGTTATGTTTGAGCATTTGCTTAATAATTTTTTATTAATAATAAAATTTACTTTAAATATTAATAATTTTTTAATTTATAAAATATTTTTTAATTTAATGAATATAATAACTAATTATTTTTATTTAATAATTTTTTTAATGTATTGACAACTTTTAAATTAAATGAGTAAAGCAATATTCAATAATGTTGTATATTATAATAACTCAACAAGGGTGGTAAAAAGACAAGTATTTTTAAATTAATATTTAGTTATTTATTATATCAAAAAGTGATGATAAGATTTAATTAAAACTGGTGATAAGAATATGATGAAAAAAAGAAATATGAAAGGAATATATATATACATTAACATGGTAGTGGAGAAGGTTTTGCTCAAAAAGAGGAACCGGTGTTTGTTTGGGTGAAGAGAAAGGCAGACAGAAAAGGGTAAAGTTGGGGCCATGTTGCCCTCAAAAGAAGGCAACCAAACAAACAATGCCTTCCTTTCAAATTTTCCAATTTCACATTTGTTCAACTCAGTGGGCGCCGCGCATTCCGTTCATCATCATTCCGTTCCGTTCAGTCAAAATTCAACTCACGCCGTTGCCATGTCACGACTTCGACCTTATCCACAACTCTTTTCAAACCTCATTCTCCACGCGCTCCTTCACTCGTTGCTCTCACGCTCTCCCTTCACTCATTAAAGGTAGTTAGAGATTATTAATAGTTGGTTCATTTTATTATGTTGAGTATTGATTATAAATGGAGATTTTAAATATTGTTTTCTTTTATATCTTTCTACCAGTAAACATATTCTCTGTAGTTTTATGTTCAAATTACAATCAATTTGAAATATTTAATAATTAATTATATGATTGTAAAAAATCTGAATATTTATAAGATGTTTGACTTTTTAATTCAAATTTGTTGTTTTATTTTCTTAAGTATGATGATTAATATTTTAAGGAATAATGGTGTTATTAGAATTCATTATAACATTTTTCATTAGGTTTGAAACTATTTTTTGTTACACACCTTCTTTATCAAAATCAATTTTATTATTGTTTATTTGAAAGGATCTGTGTAAAATATTAGAAACGGTGCAGAGTTTTAAACTGAAATTTAAGGAAGAAAAATTCACATTAATATGTTCTAATTTTAATAACACGCCTTAATATTAAATAATAAAGTGAACATAATTCCACTGAAAATCCATTTATTTTTCAGGAAATTCAAATACAAATTCATTAAATACTAGAAACTACTAAAACATATGTAAAATAAACCACTTCAAAAAGTAAATATACTTAGTTAAAAGTAATATCATTAAATGTAATTATCATTGAAATCAAATTTCATAACAACACTAATCAAAACTAACCAAGTTAATTACTTGATTATATTTATAAAATTTTCTATATAAATAACCAGTATGACCAAGATAAGACCTTTGACTGGCTTGAATTTTGAAATTAAAATTGAGCAGCATGTTATTAATTAAATACAGTGTGAAAACAAGTTGTGCATTGAAACGTGAGAAAATCACGCGCTAGAGAGAGGTGTTAAGCAGAGATTGGAGATTAGAGATAAACGAGAAGACAAAAGATCATACTAGGATAAAGCCGAATCTCACTGTTTCTTTCCATAGAAGAATATTAGCAACAAAAGTGGAAAAGATCCTTTAATCTTATCCGCCACCTTAGCACTTTCTTTATAAATCATCCTAAGATTTCTCAAACCTTCCATTCATTCCATTTATAGTTCTTCTCGGAGATTAAAAGGGTATGCTATATATATTAAATATTTTATGTGTTTGTGGGTGTGATTGTAGTCACAAAGTGCTAGATAGTCAAATTTTGTTTGTGATCAAGAACACCAGACACAAAGCATTGCAGATCAATGGAGCAAGTCCAAAAGACAGGACCAGTTCATGTGTACCATGATGATGTTTTTGTTGTTGGGTCTTTTTCTTCTTCTTCCTCTACAACATCATCCTCTGTTTCTGGAATTTCAAATGGGTCATCGTCATTGGACTGTGACTCTCTTGAAGAGGTGACTTCTCCTCCCTCTTCTTCATCATCATCCTCAGATGATCATCATCAACTTGCAGTTGTGGCTGATCCATTGAGTGACATGTCTTCTATCTTTCACCAACTTCCCATCAAGTAAGTTTCTTGATTTCTCTCACCAAGTTTGCTTGTTCTTAAGTTTCTTCATTTTGTTTGGTTTTTCTTAAACCGTCAAATTAGGCTATGGTTATGAACAAGAGGTTGGTAAAAATACAATGGGTTTGGATTTTTAGGCAAATGGTTACACTTTTTAATTCTAATTCTAACTTCTTAGATAATTCACCTTTTGAGTGTCTTCAAATCTTTCACAGTAGACATTTAAGTAATTAGTTCAAATACCTATTTGAATCCTAACTCTTAGTGAATAGAAAAAACCTTGGTTTCAAAGAACAATTTTTCTTTTTAGTGGCTGGATCTTTAAAAGGAAATTAGTGCCAGCAAGAAGAGGTATTTCTTATTATGATATTCTTATGAAAATAAAGTTAGTCCATGGCTACAAGCACTTGTCAGTTTTTAAAATTTGGGTGTTTTTGTCTGTGGATTTGCTAAAGTTTGTGTGCTGTGGCGGTGATACAGGAGGGGGTTATCAAAATTCTACCAGGGGAAGTCGCAGTCTTTCACTTCACTGACAAATGTGAGGAGTTTGGAGGATCTTGCAAAGCCAGAAAACCCTTATAACAAGAGGTTGAAGTCTTGCAAGAGCTATGGAGGAGGGTTGGCTGAGAGTGAAGGGGTGTCAAGGGCTGTTTCCAAGAGGGGAATGATGCATTCAGCAAGTTCAAGGGGTTCATGTTCTTCTTTGAATGCAAGAAAAGGAAGTGCCACTAACTTCATAGGTAGTAGGCCACCAAATCCTCGTCATAGATCTACCAGCACCAACACCAACACCATTCCTAGTCAAACTGTGTTGTTTGCATGAAAGGGACTGTGTGGAATTTTTGTTGTTGAATTGAGTTTTTGTTTTGACTTTTGGGGGCACCATGAGAAGGAGATTCTGTAGCTTCTTTTGAGGAGCACTATTGGAAAGAGAGAGAGAGAGAAAGAGTGCAACAACTAATCTATATTTTATTTTATTTTTTCACCTGCTCAATTTTGGTTTGGAAATTTTATGCAGATGACTTTTTCTTCTTCTGACAAATTCTCCCAGAATGTTATCAAAGATTGAAGAACTAGAAAAGAAAATTAAATGACCTAAATATACTAATCAAGTCATGTGTCTTGCCTACTTATTTACTATTTGGTGTCTAAATCTGGCATACCTCATCATACCTGAGACTTAACTTCTGCATTAATTTACTTTGATTTCTTAATCTGTTTAAAGAGCAGTATTTTATAGCAGAATTTTAAATAAGCTGGTAGTTTGTACTGGTATGGTCGACGTGTCTCGATTTTCCTGATCGAGCTGACCATGGACGATCTGGTTGACTGATACATATAATTATTAACTTTCAAATCACGATCAGTGGAGTTAAACTACCATTAAAAATTAGGTAATGCAATCATAAGTGTGATAATTTCATACATATAATTATTAACTTTCAAATCACGGTCAGTGAAGCTAAACTACCATTAAATTTAGGTAATGCAATCATAAGTGTGATAATTTCACTAATCGGATCCAATGAGGTAAGTTCATTAAAATAATATAAATAGCACACATATCAAGGAACAAGTACGTCATTATTACAGTACATCTACCGAGTGTCGATCACCTTTTACTGAGTGTCGAACACCTTTTACTGACTTGAGCGTAAAAGTGTCTTCGGTAGATACCTTCCTCATTTGACATTCATCCGAGACTGAGAATCGAAAAAGTAACACGAAGGCGAAAAAGATCCCAGTAGAGTCATAACAACCCTTCCGGAAGCACTCTAGGTCCCATCTTCCTAACAAGAATATTATTCAATTAATGGGTGTTGGTCTCTTATAAACTAACGATTATCTGCTAACTAATTAACTAATTAGAGCAATAAATATACTTAGTGTAAGACTAAAAATGGTTATGACTAAAAAAATATAGTGTACGTGTATGTCATGGATATTAAAATTATGTCAAATAAAAAGTTTGAAATTTTTGCTGTTATAAAAAATAGTGTTTTTACATGGCTTAATCCGAGATAACACAATCAACTTTCCTTCATCTCTCTAACTATCATTCATGGCTATTTGACTTTCCGACACCCGACTTCCTTAGTTGAATTCAGAATGTCACGGTTCCACCGACAACGGAAGATGGTGTACCTAAAAAGATTCTTGTGATTAAGTTAGTTCCATATGTCATAAATAAGAATTCACCCACTAAATCTCCTGTTTATATTATTAGATAGTGGATTCTCTCATTTTTATTGGGCCTTCTATTATTAGTAAATTGTTTTCTGTCATCCATACACAACACAACGTGAAAATACCTTTTTATTCTTTTGTGCCATCTCATAGAGTAGCTTTCAGATTATGTAATTCGGACACGCATTTGAAACAAAACTTTTGAATTATGTAATTCAGAAGTTAAAAATGACTTATGAATTCATAATTCAAAAACTAATAATGCATCTGAAAAAAAGTTTACAGATTATGTAATCTGGAAGCTAATTACGAATTTGAAAAAAGACTTCCAGATTACATAATCCAGAATATTACAAAGGGGTATTTTTGAAAATATGAAAATTTATGAAGGTGAGAGAATAATATATGGAGGTGCAGGAATAAACAGCCTTAATAGTATTTTATAATTAGGCCCAACTTTTATCCTCGTAATTTATCATTAATTAACAAATAATTCTGATTTAGTTTTGATTTAAGGTTGTTTTGGTCAACATTTGTTAAGTTGTCAGTTTGAAATATTAGTTAGGTTAATCTTCTTTCTCCAATTTCAAAATCCTAAAATTTTGTTCAGTCTACCTTTACAAACCAATGTCACTGTGTGCACTACATCATCAATAAATTAATGTTGTTGATGAAAACTTAACAGACAAGATGAAACAAAAAAAAATGTAATTATACTGATATTTTGCGTGTCTAATACCATTTTAAATAATGTATCGTCATCATAACTTGTAACTTCTTATATGAGAGAATCATGTACATTAAACATCCATGTGTTGTATGAGACAAGGGACAGTATCATAATTCTTAAATAGTTCTTATATATACTTAGATTTTTTATTTTAAAATTAAAAATATATTGTACAACAACTCTTAATCATTAACATATTATTCTCATTCTTTATGTCAAACGTAATATGTGCTTACTTTATGTGAATTCTATATTAAAAATTTACATTTATCTTAAATAATTTTATTGTGTATCAAGTGACTTAAAAAAATAAAAAAGAATAATAATAGATTTTGTATTGTAAATATAATTTTCAAAAGATAAATTTAGAATTTCAATAGATATGGTAGTCCGATTTCAAATTATAGTGGTGCAGAATGTAATTGCCGTCGCATTATTAGTCCATAATGAATTTAGGGTTCCAATTGGGACGTGCAATGGATATTAAGGCTTAGGTTCCTTCATAAAAAGAGTCTGGCAGTTTCTTTCTGCACCCCTACTTTTTTCTTCCTACACCGCCATAATGCTGTAGAAAGATAAAACTGTCCCCATAAAAAAACTGTACATTTATTTTTTTGCATTCCAAATTATGAAATCCGGTAAATATTCAGATTGACACTTTTGGTAAAATTTAATATTGGCACGTCCGGTAACCTCCCAGATTGGTGCTTCCAGTAGTACATAAATGGTAGTGTTAAAAAATATGTATTATGGATTCAGAAATCCATAATTGAAAAAAATCATTTTGAACCCACCAATCCGTAATAGAAATTAGACTTTCGGATTCAACAATCTAAAAATCAACAATTTATGTAAATTTTGCTTTCAGAACACTCCCTCATCCAGAAAGCAACATGATTCACTTTCAGATTGATGAATTCGTGGCACACTCCCAGATCTTAGTTTCAAATAAAAGGTGAAGGTCAATTTCAAAATTTATAAAATTGTGGAGGTGCATGAAGAAAAATGTAGGAGTGCAGGAAGAAACTGCCAAAAAGTTTTGATTCACTTCGTTCCTGTTGAAATAAATTTTCTATAATACAAAAGTTATAAGAAATTCATTCCAAAATAAATATGTTGAAAGTCTATCTTTTTTATGATATATTCTTTATTTACAAAAATTGGAATTCAGGAAATTTGTTTGAAAGATCTAAATTTAGTTTCATTTACATCAAAATTTGAGTGCATATTCATTTACTTATTTTATTTAGCTCATTCACAATGAGTAAGCATGATGCAATTGAACTCTTTTGTTTGTTTGTTTTAGTTTTTGTGGTGGATACTGAATGGGATCCAACTAGAAGAAAAGGTATGAAACCTAATTCTTGAATGATAAACCCAATTTAATAGTACAATATAATAAGTTCAAAATTATAAACAAATAATTCTGAGCACTAGTTATCATGTGTAGTTCTTAGCCTTATAGGTTGTAGAGGCAATAATGCATGAACCATGATTCATTATAAAAACTAATTAGGTTAGTTAGGTCTTTAATTGGAGTTAATCTTATTAAGTCAGAACCAATTCAATTATCTAAAATAACTCATTTTGAAAGATAATGTAGAATACTGTTATTGAGTATTTTGAATTTTTTATGCAAGTATAATTTATTCAGATTTAAATATGTTTTCAATCATTGTAATACGTTTATATCTTGTCTTTTAACTATTATTTTTTTTTGTGTGGGGAGGGGAGTTTCATATATAAAACCCAGACATTTTTCTTTTGCTACCCAGTTCTACTGGTTTTACACAGCTTAAGGTATGCAATGATTTAGGAAGAAGAAATTTTTTAATTTCATCAAACAATATTTAATTAATGTATTTGTACGTTTTAGTGTTTTGTTTTTAAGACGCTTTTCACATATAATAATTATTTTCAATTTTGAAAAAAAAAATCATACTTTATTAAAATATATTAAATTGAAATTATTTTATTTTTTCAAATATTTTACCTATATCATTAATAAAGGGAATCTCCTTTTTTAACTACTCTTCTTATATGCACACAAATTTTCTACATTTTATCTATAACATTAAAAAAAAATATGTACACATATTCTTATTATTTTATTCTTTAAAATTTGTAACTATTTTTTAAACCCAACTAACTATCTACAATAATAACTAAAACTATCTACAAAATAAAAAAAGTTATTTATTTTTATACTTTTTTTAATATATTTTATATTTTATAGTATTTCTTATTTTAATAATGATTATATTTATACTACCAAAAAGATATTTAATTTTAGGAAATAAAATTAATACTAACAATTAAAAAACCGATCATGATCAACCAATAACGTCAAATTTGTGTTCAACAACATGTAACTAATATTTTTTATTTTAAAATTTATTTAATTTATCATTAACTTAATTAATGTTAAACAAAATATATTTTACAATAATTTTAAAAATCTTGTAAAACTCTTTCACCCCATCTTCAATAAAATAAAGTATAAACCAAAAAAATTGTAATGTATGAAAGATATGAGTCTTGACAAAGAAGATGAATATGAATGAAGTAGATGAGTATGAATAAATTAGACGAAGACAAGAGTTTAGATGAAGAAGATGTGTCGACGAAGAAGATATGTGTGAATGAAGGATATGAATGAGTAAATGAGATGAGTGTGAATAAAAGAGAAGAAGAAAATGAATATGAATGAAAGAGATGAGTGTGAGCACATCTATATAGAAAATGAGAGAAAGTAATTGTGAATAACCATCTTAAAATTTGGATCTTTAAATTAAACGCACAAATTCATAACATATAAATCTTGACACTTACTTAAATAAATATAAATACTAAAAATAAATAAAAATATGACGTTAACTTTATTTATTTTAATTAGTGTCAATCTAGTATGATACTAATAAAAATAACTTTACTTACTAAAAAAATTAAAAATATCGTTAAAAAATTGTGTAAGCCAAATTTAATTAAAAGAACTATAAATCCGACACTAACACAAATATTTATTTATTAAAAAAATTAAAAAATATATTTTTAATTATTTTTTAGAAAATAATATTTTACATTATATATTTGTCTATGACTAAGTGGATATTAATTCAACACTAATACAAATATTTATTTAAAAAAAATATATAAAAAATTGTATAATTTTTCAAGTTTTTAAGAAAAAATAATTTTTTGTGTTGCATGAAAACTGACTTTAACCAACTCTAATAATATTATAATTTAATTGGTATTGATATTTAAAAGTTAAAATGTTTTTTTCCGTGTTATAACAATAATAGAGAAAACTCTTCTTTTTAACTACTTTTTTTGTTACAGAATTTTTTCCCATTTTACATCTGAAATTTTGTAACTTTTTTATAACTCAACTAAGTGCCCAAAACTATTTGCACAATAAAAGCTACCTACAATAAAATTATAAAAGTGATGTGTTTCCGATATTTTCAATAAAATAAAATGAATTTATTATATTTTAATTTTCTTTCTTAAATAAAGTATTTTAATTTTCTTTCTTAAATAAAGTATTTCAATTTCCATAACATTTAAAAATGTTTTAAACATTAAAAAATAGTTAATAATTTAAAAGTATCAATATTAAATATCTTTTTAATAAATATTGATTGATGTTATTAAAATAAAGTTGATTAAAAAACATCATTGACAACATTTTTTTGGGTGGAATTAAGTTGATAAGTCGATACAAAAAGAAAATACATAAATTTAAAAATGTCAAAATTTTCAAATTTGTACTCTTTTAGGTAAAATTTGAAATTATTTAATTTTAAGCAACTTAATTATTCATAAAATTTTACTTTTTTTAATTTGCATTTGTATACATTAGTTTCTTGTTTTGTTTTTTTGTGGAAGTTGAATATTGCTGAATAATAATTTTGTTTTATATTATTTTCCAGTTTCAGTTTTATTTAAAGTAAGAATCCAAATTATTTTAAGTATACTTTACATTAATCATTCTATCTCATTCGATAATCAAATAGTTATTAACAAAACTAGTAGATGCAAATACACAATCATTTGGGAACAAGATGATTAGTGCAAATAGAACAAGAATGATAGAGTGAATAATGAATGATCACAAGGAGAAATGACGGGAAATTACAAAAATGATGATTGTGTGGTCATAATCATCATTTGATTATGTGACTCCAACTAACTTAACCACTTATAACCCATCATGGTAACTAACCAAATTCAACTCTTTTTCTACACTTAAAGCGAATTTTTCTTTCAGAATTAAGAGGGTTCTAAATCTCCAAGCTAGTTATGAAATAGAAATGTATATAAATTATGCTTAACCTAATTCTTAAGTGATGTAGAATATTATACCTACTAAAATTATTGAAAATAATTTTTTAGAGAATATTTAACTTAAAACTAAACAATATTTTTATTGTAAATTTAATTATTACTAGTGATTTTTATTTTAAGCATTCTTATTGTTATTATTATTTTTATTTATTACTATTAATTATTAGAATATGTGGTGAAAGAGAGAACGAATGAAGTGATGATTGTGAATGGGTAGAAGAAACAGATTCACATATCTATCATGCACATGCAGGGTAACAAATTATGTTTGCATGCCAACTTTTCTGCTTCTTTTCTTGCCTTTTTCTGGAAAAATAATAGTTGTCTTCTTCCTCTCTTCCCGACATCTCTTCTGCCTTTTTTGCTGTTCAATTTTTGTTTTGTTTTATTTTTTGTTGTTCTTTTATTAATGTTGGAATTGGGTGAAATAGGTTATTCGATATTGAAGATTGTTCGAGCTTATAAAATTAATACATTAAGAAAAAATAAAGAAATAAACACCCAATCAAATAATACGTGATAAATTTGATAATACCATTTTAACAAAATACGATTTATAAAGAAGATAGTTTATTATAAATAAGCATGATTAAATAAGAATAAAGTGATTTTTTGTAAATACCAAAAAAATAAATAAAAATAAAAAAAACAATCGAATAACAAATAACAATTATTGAAAAACCTCTAATATCTAAGCCTTACAAATCATTAAAGAAAAACCCTTTATGTTTATTTCTTTCTGTTTGTTGGTAGATTGATTTAATGCTTAAAAGACTTAATTTTGTAGTGATGATTGAGAAAAAAAATACAGAAATTTGCTTAATATAGATATTGAAGTGGTTGTAAAATAAAAACTTTATATATATTTTGGGTAGTCCGATAGGAGCTCGATAGCGGGTGGCACGATAGGTCCAACACAAACACTCGCTAGGATAGACTCGAAATGACTCTGATACCATATTACAAAGTGAACTTTAAGCCTGACTCAACCCCATAAAACCGGCTCATAGGGTTGAGGTTTGCACCTACTTATATACAATAAAAGACTCTAATCTCTAGTCGATGTGGGATCTCCAACAACGACCAAACTATTGAACATATTATAACGTTTGACAGCACAAACATTTCCAATAAAAATGATTTATAAATAAAAATTTTATTTTAATAAAGATTTTATAAATATGAGATTTATAAATTGGAAAGAATATAAAAGTAACTATTTTCATTTAAGTAATTCTCTTTATTTTAAACAATTTGTATTAAAATAACATTTAAAATTAATTTCAACTCCTATTAGTGATGCCTTCTAATAATAGGATTAGACTTTAGGAATCATCCCGTGAAAAAAAAAACGCATGATAAAGTTGAGTTCATGTGAATCTGGCATAAAAGATAATGCACCCTACATAATGAAACTTTAGCCTAATCTGGTGATAAATAAAATGTACCATAAACTTGAGTTCAATATAATAACATAAAAGGATAACAGACACTTTGAGAAAGTGGTATACCAAACCTAATGTAAAAGATAAAAAAAAAGTTATAATACTAAAAGAAAAAAGAGAAAGTGAATGATTGGATCTGTGAAGGTGTATATTCTATTCCATAGTTAATAAAATGATTATATTTATTTAGAAAGATGATGCATGCATGAGCATAGGACATAAATTGATGAAAGAATATTGATGGAATCTGAATAAATAAAGAAAGCAAGTTGCAGGGGAAGAGAAAGCAAAATGAAGGAGGTGGAGCAGGTGATTGGTGGGGTGGTAGGGTCACCACAGAAGTGAAAGAACACATTATTTGCTTGGACCACAACCATGTCCAGGGTGGAATACACAACTTGTAAGGAGAATAATAATACACACCAAAAGGGAAAACTTGGTCCCTAACATATATTAACAGGACATCTACTATACCATAAAAATTATTTTTTTCTATCATTCTTAATTTATATTAGGATGAGTAAACTTTATTCAATATTAATCTGGATTAATTGTTAAACATATATTTTAATTTCGTATTACTTAATTAATTGTTTTAGACCTTAACACATTACTTATGATTATTAATCATATGTAGTAATTTGTGTTTCTTTTAAGGAAAAAAGATATACAACTTTTAGAAGTTTTGTAGAATAAGAAGATGATATATCATCCAGATCAATCTTTAATGTTTGACCGTTTTAATTATTTTTTAAGTAATTGAAGTTTACAAGAGTGGTTTGTAGGTTCTTTTGGTATTTGAAGTTGTTGTAGCTTTGAAGACAAATGTCTAATAAATAAATAAATAACTCTAATTTTATATTGTTTTTATACTTTGTTATAGCATTTCTATGATTTGATTGTAAAGTTGACAAGAGATTGTCTAAAAAAAATAAATGAAGAGAAAAAAAAGTAAAACTTTAATCTAAACTCGAATAATAAAGTGATTTCACTTAAAGACACAATAAAAGATGACTTTATTAAAAATATAAATAATATGAGTATTAAATAATTTTTTTTAATAAAATATAATTAAAAATATTAAAATTCATGAAAGATTTAAAATTCAATTAAATTTTAAAAATAAAATTTCTGCTCAATTTTTTAGAAAACATCTTTACTTTATTAAAATAGAATATAATGTACTTCATGTTTTTGAAGCTTTTTTCTCTAATTTTAATTAAATTTAATGTGATTAAAATATTATTTTGATATTAATATATCAAAATGTTTTTTAGGATAAAAGTATAATACAACACTAATTTTGAAAACAAATAATATTTTAAATGTAATAATTGATTATAACAATACAATTTTTTTACTTAAAAGTCAGAACAACTATATAAAATTAGTATTTATTAATAGTTTTACTTTTTATTAAATAGTTTCATTTATTTATATTTGGAATTATACATTATAGATCTGTATATAAAAGAGAAAAGTTGTAAATTGACATCCACCAATGAATGAATCAATATTGGTTGGTTAGGTCGGCTATTGCTTGTGCTTTGTGAGGGCTGACTATAATAAAACAGAAAGCAAAGTAGGTCAAAGTTTCACATAGGGAATTTCAATCATTTCTAATGCCAGGAACCTTGTGAGTTTCTTCTAACCTTCCTTTTCATCATTAACACTTTCTTTTATATAAAAGTGTTAACAATATTATCATTTATTTTTAAATATTAATAGATTCACAATTTCATACTAAATTACAATTAATTTTTTAAAATATAAAAATAATTTAAAAATTATATTATAACACATCACAATTATAAATTAATATATTTGATAGAGTTGTGAAAAAATATTTGGACCAGTTTAGATATTTTTGTGGTCACATGACGTGTTACGACCATACTACTTTCGTTGCCCCATCATTTCCACTATGCACACAATGAACCAATTAAAATCGAATCCAACCATATCCATCGAATCGACACTATACTGACACTTCTTTTTCTTTAAAAAAATCTATGAATTCGTTTTGATAAAGTTCACGTAATCAATTTTTTAACTCTTGAGAAGGCAAAGTTTTCTTCTAATTCTTTAGATCTTTCAATAAACACTGTATTAGTCTTTCTTTATCTTATGAATCAGTACATTAATTAATATATATGTGAAAGGGAGATTTTATAAAACGGTAAACCAAATATTTAACGTGATTCGATGGTTAACCATAAGATTTTCATTTGCTCAATTACATAAAATTTTCGGTTTAAAGTTTAGGGTTTAGGGTTTAGGATTTTCATTTGCTCAATTACATATACAATAATATCTTTAAATAAAAATTATAAAAAAATACCATAATTAAGTTCAGTTATTAAATATATTATATTTTGTTAGTCTAACCGAATTGGTCATATTTCACACTTAAAACTTATATCATCAGTGAATTTTTTTAGTTTAAATTAATCGCTAATGAAATTGATAAATATCTTATATCAATAATACAAACGTATAAAATGATAATTGTATCTGTTAAATTAATATTACGTTTATTTTATAAATTATTGATAAAGTATTTCAGTTAGAACATTTAAATCCAGCTAATAATAGCCCTTTTGAATAAATTTAAGTTATCAACTTAATTATTTATCTCTGAATCTGAAAAAATGTAACCAATTTACTACTTTTTTATATGAAAATAATTAAAACGAAAAAAAAGTGAATATTGTTTTGTCTAAGTCGAAAGTGTCCCCACCACGTGATAAGGCAAGTGACAACATAAAGTGCAGTTTTTGTTAGGCTACTGTCTCCATCATAATCACAAAGGACAAAACTTTCCCGCCAAAATTAAAACAATAATATTTGTCTTCAAAAAGCTCCATATATATCGTTACATAATTGATTAGAAAATAAAACAAATACTTCAGCTTCCCAAATTGGAATATTCTGTCAATATTCTGCAATGCGGAATTTTTAAAAACTTCTTAAAGTGGAAATCAATATTTATATAAATTTAAAACTAAAGAATGTGTGATTTGAGTGATAAATTTAATTATGTGCTGTTTGACGTTTTAGATACTTATTGAACATCTTTTTATCTTTAAAAATTAATATGAGGGTACCTTTCCATTTCAAGGAGTAAAGTGTTTTTTATTAACTGAAATTATATTTTTTAGAAATTTCAGAAAATGATATCAATAATTTTCAACTAATATTTTAATCAGTGTGACGTATAAAGTAAATGGCTATTTATATAATTAAGATTAAAATGTATAGAAAAAAAATCTAATCATATAAATTAGATTTTAAATTTATAACGTATAACTTCATAATGATCTAAGATTATTTAACCACTGATAATTTTTTTTTTAAAATTCCGTTTATAAGATTAAAAAACTAGAAAAGTAAGTTATTTTTAAAAATCCTAAGATATGTTACTATTAAAGAGTAATTAATAATAAACAAATAAACAACCTACTTAATCAATCTTTAAACAAATTAAAAAAGGGAAATCTTTAAACAAATTAAAAATCTCAAAGAGAAAGTTATTTTAGTTCTCTTAATGGCCTTAATTATTCAGTGTCTATAATTAACATAAACATCATCATTTAATAATTTTGTTCTCACCAGTTAACCTAGATCGAACTTTGGTGTATTTTGTTACGACTTTAGGATGCTAATCATCTCCACCTATTGATACACTTTAACGAAGTCAATAAAAATATATAACTATCAATATCTGAATATAATATATGACATTTGCTTAGGTCTCAAGTTTTTTTTATAGTATTCGTAGAACTTCATTTAAAAGTTTAACAAACATAAATATATTTTTTTAATATATTCATTTATTATTTTGTTAATATATTCATTTATTCTATAGGTATAGACAACATTATCTCTAACCATTTTTTTTATTAAAATTTACAATAATATATATATACTTAACTAATTTAATTATTTTTATTTATTTATTTTTTCAATATAAACTTCCAACAGTTTATCACTGAATTTATTATTTATCTTGAACCGAACTAAATATCTCTACAAATTAATTGACCAGACGAATCTAAGTTAACATATTTAACTGCTAGATTGGATTCTTATGAAAATAGCAAATCTTACACCTTAAAAAACTCAATTAACATATTATTAATCTATACCTAAAATTTGATGACCAAAACCAAACGATTATACTCCAACGAATAGAAAAGGGTTATAAATAGATCCATTTGCTTAAAATAATAATAATCGTAATTAAATAATAGTGGCGAAAGTGGTTCCGTGAGGTATAAATAGTGTGTTTGTGGCGAGGGAATTCAGAAACCATCGTCTGCTATTCCATTCATTCGTTCAGAGAGAGAGAGAGAGAGAGAGAGAGTGAGAGAGAGAGAGAAAGGGTTCGTTCGTCTGAGCGATCGAATTGGAAATCAGAATTGTGGTTGCGCATCGATCGAATTTCTTATGCAAGGAAGGTTCTCCGTTTGGATTTTGATCGGAAGAATTGTAAGATTATGATATATTTTGAGAAGCTGCGGTTCTCTCCTCACCTTAGCCGCTTCATTGCCGGCATCCTCCTGTTAATCTTCTGCAATTCCTTCCAGTTAGTTTCCAATTTCCCCATTCCTATACACCCTTGATTCCGCAACACAACTACACTACACCACCACTATCCGATCCGATCCGATCTGATCCAATTCGATACTCATTCTATAACTCCCTTTCTCTCGTTTTCAATCCACTCCAAGCAAATGGACCCTAATCAATTCTTCTCGTCGCATTTCTTCGATGGTGAGTTTGCGCTTTTTCCTCCTCTGCTTTTCACCTTCCGCTAACAAGTCTTTTATTGCAGTTTTTTGGATTTTGTTTCTCTCCTTGCAGTTTTATTTTCTTAGATTCCTGAATCTGCTGAATGACATCCTCCTATCTTAGTAACTGATTTCCCCTCACGCAACAAGACTCTTGTTGTTTCTAATTAGAATAATTAAGGTCTACTTGTTCCTAATTGAGCAGGATGCTATATGGATCTTTGTGGTTCTTTAATATTTGGTTGACACACATACATGCTTTTCGCTGCTTTAATCATATTTAAAATGGTTTGATTCCTTTATTGGGGGTAAGTTGGGTAGCTCACGAGCATATAGTTAAGGAGTGTTTTCTTCTGCAGTATATTATTATATAATGGAATGGAATTGCTTGCGAGCTTTGCAACTTTTGGGTCTTTTCAGGATCTTGTGTGCAGATATATACAATGCAATTATAAGGCCATTGTTGTATTATGTTCATTCTCATGGTTGTAACATTTTTTTGACAACTCTAATGGTTGTAATATTATAGATGTTGCTTTATGTGGTTTTGTAGTTCATTCTTATTATTATGCAGTAGGATTTTTCTCCTGATGATTTTTATGTCCATTGATCAGGTACTATTTCCTCACGTGTTGAGAGCCAAAGCAGAACTCTCCCTTCTGTTATTGTGATTGGTGCAGGAATATCTGGAATTGCTGCAGCACGAAGTCTTCACGAAGCATCTTTTAAGGTGTCATATCTTATGATCAGCTTCCTCTTCATTTTTTATTTTATTTTCATTTATTAGGTGCACTTAAAGAGTTTTTTGTGCTTTTTGCTTTGGCTTATTTCATCATTTGCTTAGGTGACTGTACTGGAGTCACAAAATAGGCTTGGTGGTCGCATTCATACGGACTTCTCACTTGGTTGTCCAGTTGACATGGGAGCCTCATGGTAAGTTTAATTTGTTCTAACGAAATTGTATCAGTACGAAGTATAATGTTTTGGTATACACTGTTTTTGTCCTGACAAGTGAATGTGCTCCTTTTAGTTATTTTACTCCTCTGCTATGTCATCCTTTAAATGAACGGAATTGTCAATTGAATGAGTGAAATTTCATGCCTAGCTAATACTATTAGTTTTTTCTTCATTATTTTTTAGGCTACATGGAGTTTGTAATGAAAACCCACTGGCTCCAATAATACGTGGCCTGGGGCTTCCTTTATATCGCACCAGTGGTGACAACTCTGTCTTATATGACCATGATTTGGAAAGGTAATAATCCATCACTTCTCCAATTCCATTGAAATTGATGTATTTGAAGGTTTATGATGTAAATTTTAGAAATATATTTTAATAGTATTTAAACTAACCTTCATGAATTTTTACCAAGAAAAACTAACCTACATAATTAGTTGCAAGTTTACCAAAACGGTCACTCTTTGTGGGCTTTAACCTTTTCTCTATACGTAGAGAGCTTATAAATCACTAATATTAGAACAAAACAAAAATAAGAAAAAAGTGTTGTATTATTGAAAAAAACATGAATGTTATTAGACAGACAAAATCTTCAAATACCTGCAGAGCGAAACTCTTAGCTCACTACTACCTGCAATCTCCAAAAAACTGGCTCCCTCCTCCTTCTTACTCCCTAAAAGGAATTATAAATGAGCTTAACTAACTCACTCCTTGCCCTCCTGCACCTATTATTTTTTATTTTTCTGTTGGATGTCTTCCAAACTCACGGTCCATGACTTAGTTGGTCAGGCTGGGTGATTTGAGAAACCAGACATTGCCTCATTTGAAAATGAAGCGTTAGCTTCCATATACGATTTACTGTTTGAAACAATAAAATATTTGGGTCTTTTGCAATTTTAATGGTAGTGTCTTATTTAGTAACTGCATTTTTTGTTTTTCCAGTTATATGCTTTTTAACATCGACGGTAAACAAGTTCCACAACAGCTGGTCATTGAAGTTGGAGATACCTTTAAGAAAATTCTGGAAAAGGTAAGACCTTTTTCACTTAGCAGCATATGACGTGGTACTTTTCAATCATAAATGAAGTTCTGATTAACTCAATCTTGAATCTAATGACCTGTAACTACAGACAGGGAAAGTGAGGGATGAGCATCCCGAGGACATTTCAGTTTCCCGAGCTATTTCAGTTGTGCTAGATAGGCATCCAGAACTAAGGTATTTGACTGATTAGAGAATATTATTTGCAGTCATTGGGGCTTTAAGTTTCAATCTAGATCTGCAATTGACCAAATTTTCTGCAGGCAAAAAGGACTTGCCCATGAAGTGCTACAGTGGTTCATATGCAGAATGGAAGCTTGGTTTGCTGCTGATGCAGATATGATTTCACTGAAAACCTGGGATCAGGCAAGTGCCAATCTAAGTTGAAGGATATAAGATATCCTTTTGCCTCTAAACTCCAACAAATGCTTCTGTGCTTTATCCATGATTTCATTCATAAACCTTAATTGGCCACCATTTCCTAGGGTTATTGTTGAGATAAATGATGAAATCTTGGGATAAGCAGAAATCTAAAACTGCTAATTTATATAAAATAATCTGTATTGTTTCATTTTGATTATTATATACTTAGCATATTTAGAACTGATTTAAAAAATTAGAGATAATGTAAGATAAACCATCAATGATCGTTGACTAATCTTGTACATTTTTATTATTAAAATACAATTTAGTCCATTTATATAAGGACTAAAACTGCATTTTAGAGATAATATACGAGGACCTATTTAGAATAAAGGATGAATGTAAAAGATATATTTTTAATTTATTAATATTCAAAGACTAACTTGAAACCGTAGGACGCTTTCAAGTATCACGTATACCATTTGTCTTACATAAAATGGAGATGAGTGTTTTTAAGAGTGATACAACTTTTATTGTTGTGTTCTATATGTCGAATATCAGCTCAGCATTATTTAATGATCCAAATTAATGCTTACATTTTTATAGGAACATGTCCTCTCTGGTGGTCATGGACTCATGGTGCAAGGATATGATCCTGTTATAAAAGCTCTTGCAAAAAATGTTGACATACGTTTGAACCACAGGTATGCCTGCTAGATCTAGTACCTGACTTAACTACACGGTCATTTTCATGATATTTGACGGAGCTTTTCATTTTTAAAAAATGGATAGACACCTCTTACTTTATGTTTAAGTGGCTCAATTGATTGAATAAACATTTGTTGGTACTTGGTAGTTCATTGATTGATTTACCATCCATAATTTCGAACAATGTTCCACAATTAATTTCAACTTTATTTACAACAAACTCCTCTTGCTGTAACTAGAGAGCTGACCGGCAGTAGGCCACTACAAAATAAAGTCTGGGTTTATTTGATTTAATTTTACTTGAAAATTGGATTAGTTCCCCAATTTTTTCTTTGTCCCGATTTTGATCCTTTGTGAAATCTTACCTTGTAGGGTGAAAAAGATATCCAGTGGTTACGACAAGGTAATGGTCACGGTCGAGGATGGGAGGAACTTTGTTGCTGATGCTGCTATCATAACTGTTCCTGTTGGAATCCTAAAAGCCAATTTAATTGAATTTGAACCAAAACTTCCTGATTGGAAGGTTTCAGCAATTTCCGATCTTGGTGTGGGCAATGAAAATAAGATTGCCCTAAGATTTGATAAAGTATTTTGGCCTAATGTAGAACTCCTGGGCACTGTCGCTCCAACCTCTTATGCCTGTGGCTATTTTCTCAATCTTCACAAAGCAACAGGCCATCCTGTTCTTGTCTATATGGTAGCTGGAAGGTTTGCTTATGACATTGAAAAGCTATCTGACGAGGCAGCAGCTAAATTTGTAATGCAACAGCTCAAGAAGATGTTTCCAAAAGCTTCTGAGCCAGTAAGTCCATCTCTAATAATGTTCTCCTCATACCCTACCTATTCTAATAAAAGTTGGTTTCTCTAGTGTCTACACCCTACTGAAGATTCGGACTTTTTTGTTTTGTTGCACTTTTGCAGGTTCAGTATCTCGTCTCTCGATGGGGAACCGATCCAAACTCCCTTGGATGTTACTCATATGATTTAGTTGGAAAACCAAATGATGTTTATGACAAGCTTCGTGCACCCTTGGGAAATCTATTCTTTGGGGGAGAAGCTGTAAGCTTGGACAACCAGGGATCTGTGCATGGAGCTTACTCTGCTGGGGTTATGGCTGCAGAAAATTGTGAGAAATATCTTTTAGAGAAACAAGGCCCCATGGAAAAGCTGCCTCTAGCTTCTGTTAGTCATGAAATGCTTGAAGCTCTTGTACCTCTTCAGATTTCAAGGATGTGATTTGTTTTTGGTCAGTTGGTATTAGCCACTTGGTGATTATAAAGAATAATTGTTGGTAGGGAGGGATGGGTGATTATCTCGTAAGTAGTAGCACCAGTTCCTCTTATCGTGGAGTCGAATAGCTTTGTTTACCTTTTTTTAGGCTTGGCTTATTAAGATGTACGTACCGTGGTCTCTTTTAGGCTCAGAACATGTAAGACTATCGACAATTAATGTGGGTCTGTCCTACTTCTAGGTAGCTTCTCAACATTTTCCTAATCAACATCTTCGCAGACAATATGCTTTATTTCCTTACCCTTCCTTCTTTCTTTCGCCTTTCTTTTATTCTGTTTTTCCATTCACCCAACAAAATCTTTTTAACACAATTTTACCACTTCTTAAATCCTTAATTTTATATTAATTAAGTAAATATTGTCTTCAAATGAAAGAAAAATCCATTCTCTGAATATTTTACTTGGTTGATCCGAGCTGTGTTCGTACAGGGCACAGCTTCTTGTGTAACTACCCTTCATTTAAAAAAGTTTTGATGTATTTTTTTTTTTGCGAATAATCCGAATAAAGAGGAAAGTCACGAGACACACGTAGTTGAAAGGAAATCTTTGTCAAGATATTTAAGGACACGATTATTTCTTAACTTTTATGTCAAGCTTTTTTTTATCTGTTGACTCATGAAGTTTCCTTCTGTTTATTCCTTTCAAATTACCCAATAAAAATAATAATCATGCTATAGATTATTTGAAATTCAACATATTAGAGTATTAGAATTGAAGATAGGAAAGTTATTTAAGCAACTACAAATTATCCTTCACCACATACACTTCTAATCTCCAATGAAGAAGATAGAATATCCAAACGTAAAGGCATGAGAAAAATAAATAATAGTTTCCAATTCTCCGTCTCTAGTCTTTGTCCAATGTGGAATTTATTTCTACATTTATTTCTATTTGAATGTAACATAAAACTTATTGTCAATGTGTTTCTTTCATACAACTCTTTACTTTCTTCCTACACATTAATACTTTCTTTTTGTACTACCATACTTTTGATGAAAAGTCTATTTTACTCTCTAAATAGTGTCGTTCGTAATCACGTACTCTAATACTCTAAGCTACAGACCTCATCTCGTCATCTCCATTGGATATTTGTTTCTCGGAGTATCCTAAAAAATGGGAACCTTTCCTCTCCCCAACCTAAAATCTCTAAACCCTTCATCTTCTTCTGCCATTGTTCAACAATGGTGCACCCCTTCTACAACATTTGGTTTCCTTTTGAGGTTTTTGTTATGGTTTAGAGCACTTGCGAAACCCTTGCCTTACTACCTTTTTCATTAACAATGTTTATTCTGATTGACGATCATGGATATGTGTGTGTTTTTGTATTCAAAATTGGGTGAAACGGAGAATGAAACTGGAATGGACATTTTTTCTCTTTCTACACATCATGGATTGTACAATTCAAAATATATTCCCAAATCCAAAATTACGTGTAAAAAAAAACTATATTGGATTGGATCGTCTAGCATTTTATTAATGTAAGGATATTGTTTTTGGTAGAGTTATGGCTAGGATGAGAGATGCTTCATCACAAGGTCATAAAAGACAGAGACCTACGACATCAGTCTGTAGAGGAAATTACCACAAAGAACGTGATCATAATGGAGGTAATTTGATGGAGGAACATGAAGATTGACATAGTGAGAATGAATGATTCCATGGAGGACCTTCAGACTTCTCTACTAGTTAGTTTCGCAGATGATGTCATCGTGAGGCTATGAGAAGGTGAGGTAAGTGAAAAACTGTTTAGTTAACTTCTAATAATTATCATGACGTTGAGTTACTAACACAAATGTATTTGTTAGGATAGTGGAGAATTGAAGTTGTTATCCATTGGTCGAAAATTATTGAAGCAATTGGACAATTATGCTATTCTAATTTAGGTATAAGACAAACAACATTAATGTTTATTAGGTTCATTATCATATGAATACTTGAATAATTACTTTGTTCAAATTACACAGACATGGATATATGAACATTTTTTGGGCATGGGGAGAAGAGATATAAATCTCCTTTATGATGAGGTACACCTGCATGCAACTCGATATCTCACTAGACGAGATATTTGTATTGTTGGTGTTGTCTGGATGCAATTGGATGCTTTGATGCATGATAAAGTGACTTGGACTCCATATGATGACCACCACCCCAGCGGACCCTTTGAGTCCATCTCTAACTTTTTTGGCTACATTTGATTGGGCTCGTCATGTCAACGATATTTTCCCGAACATGTGTTGCATTAGTATAGGAGCATACCTCGACCTTTGATGTCATACGAGGGAGGTACTTTGGCTGTTATAGATGAAAGGTGGTTACACTTTGCCTGACCACTTTGTCATATGCGTGACTTTGGCATCTCATCCCCATACATGTGTATAAAAGTACATATAATGGTTTAAGATCGTGTCACACCCACACATAGTGAGGGGTGCAGATGAAGATCGATCGAGTGTACACCCACGTCATCATGGTCGTAGTCCCTAGAATGAGGAGACAAATTCCTCATCCTAGCAGGACCATTCATGTTCAGTAAGTTAGTATGTTGTTGAAATGATTCATTGCTAATTTGCATTAAGTTTATTTATACACAGTAACTTAATTTTATTTGAACGTCTTTCAAGGTATATTTAAGAGGACCACCAACGTTCTGCAACATATGATTAATTGTGGTCACGTCACTGAAGACACTCTAGTAGGGCGTGACTGATGATGGGGCAGTGTATACTAGACAATCTTGTTTAGTACATGGGCATCATTAGGAATGTAGTAGAGTAATTAGATTTATAATATTAAATATTTGATTCTTTACTTCTTTGAAATCGATGGACAAATTATACGTCTTTGTATGAATATCTTTTAATATTATGTATGGTGGTTACTCACCCCTTCTTCTACTTTAATGAGAGTTTAATTCGAATGTGTATAAATATTTCATTTTCCAAAATGAATGTAGTGAAAAAAACAACACATTTAATTAAAAATACAATAATATTTACATAAATCGTTTACAAGATTTACATATGTGGTACTAACTCTCATTAAGTTCGCAAATATTTGCATCCTACTAACATAATGTGATGATCATAACTTCGTCTTTGGGCAACAATTAGTTGACTGCAACGTGTCTATCATTTGTATGGCACATCCATCATGCAATTTCACCTACAAAATAACCATAAATGATGCCCAACAAACAAAATTATAAAATATTAAGATACCTTTGTATGTATCTACTATTGTACACTTGCTTTATTATTGTGACATTATTCTCATTGTTCTCATTCAAAGTAAGTAATATGTTCGCCGACTTAACTATACTTAGTCATGTCAACAAGCATGAAGTGTTTATTCGATTTCAATTTGCCTGCATAAGGGTGATCAACTAATGTTTAAGCCAATTCATGTTTATGATTAACACATATTACCTTCAACATCCAACCTTCTCCATTGCTAACAAATTTATCATGCAATATAAATGGATAGTCAAATTTTTGTGTTATAATCACACCGACCTCTAAATCATGTTATATTTTTTGTACTTACCACCCTTTTCACAACCTAACAAGAAAAATGTATTTCTACCCTATTTTCCATTTGTAGTGTTAGATTTAATAATGAGTATCACAAAACCAAGTCCAAAGTCACTCTACACAGCCACTCAAAGAGGTCATCTTGTGTAGGAAAAACCTATACACATACATGACAACATAATTACATGACTTGTCAAAGTTATAACACTGCATCAATTAAATTTTCTCTACCTCATTTGTTGTAAAATGTCTAATTATCATCTCCACTATCCACATAATTCATTAACTATTTCATATCAGACATTTTATCTATTTAAACAAATATTTTGCTTCAAAGTTGACATTCCTTCTCCATAATTTAGGTTTCACTCCCCTAAAAATTACAATACTAAATAATAAATAAGACAATAATCTTTGTTTCATGGTGTTTAAATTATTAATTGAGCTCAAAATTATATTTGTCACTCCTATAACCATTTTTGTAAAATTTTATCCTAATATTGTCTTTTAAGGAAAATTTATATATTTTTTATAAATGTTTTTTTATGGTGCTTTGAAATAATTATTAAACTTCATAGCTAACTATTACTCATCATTTTAAACTAAATTGTATTTTTTATAAGTAGAATTTTTTCATTTACTGGTTCAAAAATATTACACATGTATTTAGATTAACGAGTGCTCTATTTATAGAATAAATAAAAAAAAACAATAACAGATATTGTTACAGCTAATAGAGCAAACAAATATAGTAGTTATAACTGATATTTCTTAAGGAAGAATTAAATTTTATTAATCACATAAAAATTACATATTTATTCAGATTACTAAGTATTCAAACTAATAAAAATAAAATAATATATACACTTATAAATAATAGAGTAAAAATAAAACAATATATACACTTATAGATAATAGAGGAAACAGACGTAATTATAACTGAAAATTAAAAAATTTAAATGAAATCATTCTATCATTTAATAAAAGAATTCAGAAAACCAAATAAATTAAACATGAAGATATAATAATTTGTTGTAATGAGATGTCTGTAGGCATTATTTCATTAATTGATGTGTGTGTGATTTTCGCTTAAGATCCGGATAATTTAAAGTTGAGAAATTACGTTTCTTTGTTTTTGAAAAAATTAACATTATTAAAAAATAATATTCCTTGAAAGTAATATATATAGTCAAGTTTTCCTAAAAAAAATCGTATGTAGGTGAAAAGAAAAATATTTTAATATAGGCAAAAAAAATATTTATTTAGGAAAATAGATAACTTTTAAGTACATATCCAAGTTTTAAATAATGTATAAAATATAAAATATTTCTGAGATGAATAAGAAATTACAAAAGTACTGAAAAACTTAAATAAGACTAACAGAAAGAAATGATAATATTAAAAATAAAAAATAATCTTACTTATATTTTTTTCACATCATATAATCAATATGGGTTAAAGAATATTGTTGATAATGGGTTCTATGAGTAAAATAAAAATAATATTTCAATATTGTTATCCCCATTAAAGAAAGTGTGAAATATTGAAAGAATGTAAATCTATTCATAATAATACTTCACCACCATAGAAGATATAGAAGATAGGAAAGAAAGAGTGATCAAATTTAGATTGTTCCTTTTTGAGGGAACTTCTTTTTCATTTTGCCCAACTTCTAAGCAAAAGCAATTTCCCATTTGTATGTCAAAGTCAAGCCACCAATAACCACCAGAATAATAACAATAATAAAAAATAATAATTTATAACAATAATAGTAATAATAATAACAGCATGATAATAAATAAATAAGTAAAATAAAAGGAAGCAAAAGAAAAGATAAAAACTAGAAACAAATAAAACGAACGCGTTTGGACGCAGACGGTAGCAAGGAAAGCCACCGTAAGCGAAAAGCAATAGAATTGAGAGAGAGAGAAAGAGAGAGAGTTTCTTCTTCTGCCTCTGCGATTTGATTATTTCAATCTTCAGTATCTGTATATCCGCAAAGTTCAAATTTCTAATCTTTTGCGTATTGGGTTCTTCTCGTTCCTCTCTTCGTTTCCGATCGATCCAGTTTTCATCCCATGGCTACGATCGGACACAACAACCTCAATGCAAAATTGGTGGGTCCATCCACTCCTTTTCGATTCATCTGTTTCTTTCTCGAAATTTCGATTCCGATGATTTTTGACTCTGTTCCTTTCGTCAGGTTCTTCTCGGGGACATGGGTGCTGGGAAATCCAGCCTCGTTTTGCGCTTTGTCAAGGGTCAATTTCTTGAATTTCAGGTTGTTTTTCTAACTTTTTATTTGATTTCTTCGTTTTGATTGCGGGAGGATTCTCCGAATTTAAAGGGTCTCCTTGGGTTGTACGCTGAAACGTTTTTTTGGGTTTGTTCTGAATGATGAAAATATTGACAAAACTTCAAGTTTTTCGTTACGGTGGGTTGTGTTTAGCTAATTCATGTTGATTCGCTATGAAATTGGCGGACCAGAGATGGGATTTTGTTGTATCCAATGGTTTTTCTTAAAAAAATAATATTCAGAAGGTGAGGAATTTCGGTTGGTCTCTAAAGGGACTACCTGATTTGATCATGGAGGTTATGATGGTAGTGATCATTTAGTGTTTGGTCGTATAACTGTGGGGCTTAAATAGTTTTGGTGTGGTGGGGTAGAGAGTATTTTTATTCTTTTTGTAGTTGTGTGATGATGGTTTGAGTTTGAGGTTTCGACTTTTGAGAGAAGTTGTTTTGTGTGTGATGAGTCTTAAAGGTAGGGAAACATGGAGATTGTGTTACTGAAATTGTGTTTTTTTGTGGTAACAGGAATCAACAATAGGGGCAGCATTCTTTTCGCAGACACTGGCAGTAAATGATGCAACGGTGAAGTTTGAGATTTGGGACACGGCTGGCCAAGAGAGGTACCATAGCTTGGCTCCCATGTATTACAGAGGCGCTGCTGCTGCTATCATTGTCTATGACATCACTAGCTTGGTATGATAACTTTGCCTTTGGATATCTCTGAATACCTATTTAAATTTGCAGTATCTGGGGCACATTGACCGTAGTAGTAAATAGCATGCTATAGTAGTAGAGTGGCCATGGTTCCTTCTGTAATTCAAATACTGGAATGGTTTTTAATGGTGGCTTCTTTCCGTGTGTTATTGTGGCGTGACCACGATATCAGCTTTAAAAACCAATTTTAACCCCTGAAATATTATTGCTTCAGTTTTTTATGGGTAAAATATTCCACCAAAAGTTACCTTTTGTTTTGGCTTCTGATCCTTTACACTCTACCAGACTATTTTTCTTTCCTGTTCTCTGTTCTTTCTTTTTCCCTTAAACTTCCTAGTTCACATCTTGTTAATTTTTATCTAACTGTTTATGTTCTTTTGCTATTAATATCACCGTCATCTTGTATTCTTTGACTCCATTACTATGTTTTTATTGCTCATAGATTGATGGTGATTGTGTATGTAACTTGTGACTTATTATTTGTCATACTTTTATATTTTGGAGTTTATTTTGTTATTTAAGTAATAGGTATACTATAAACTGTTTAGTATCTACTAAAATCTTTAAAATAATGGTCATCCCACTTCACTCTAGGCTTTTCAAGGTTGACCGCTATGTAGTGCTATCCTAGATTGATAACTAACTAAGATATGCGCTATTTTTAATTAATTTGATGCTTCTATTTATTTCTTGTAGCTGTATACTTTATATAAAATATGTAAAATTATTGGTTTTCATGGTACAATGATAAAATTGCAGCCTGCTTGTCCTGGTTGGCCGGTCTCAAGTTTTATTTGTTCTGTAGCAAGTGCTTCTTTTGCCTCATTTTATAGGTCTAGTGAATATATTTCTGGATTGAAGTTATACTTACTGTCTTCGGTTATTTTGTCTAATTTCATCACTCTTAATCAAATTGAATTTACGTATAGTGTGAATTATATCTTAAAGTGGAAATAGGGAATTGCGTATTATGTCATGAACAATCCTTTTTAGGGAATTGTGTTCGTTTCCTACTTTTAAGATATTATGTACTGTCCTCATTAGGGGATAAATGATTGGTCCTTTATAACCAAAACCTTTGCACAAGATGTTCCTGTGTAATTCTTGTATGCACGGGGATACTTATTCTACTCCATGCTATAACTTCTTGGAACTAACAAATGTGAGGAATAAGTTCAGTTAAGAGTTTTTTAATAACCAACTTCCTCTAAAACATGAAGAGCTCATGAATGTTTTTATTTTTGATACACCCCTCACAAAAGTGTCCTCTTGTCTTGAAATGTAATCAATGCTTCCATCTTTTACTGAATTTGTCTTTTTAATATTAAAGTACTGCGGGTAGCAAAGATCAAACTCCTGATCACTTAGCCTGTGTTTGGTTACGTGGGGGATTCTAAAAAGCTACCTAAAATTTGTGAATATTTGGCAGCTGGACATTGCTGCTTCAATATCAACAGGGAAATTTATTCAATTTTGTTTTTGACCCACCTCACAACCAACTCATAATTAGTCAAGGGAGCTCTAATTCATGCCAAAACTTGACTCTTAAAAAATCTTAAGTTGTTAGATGAAGGACCATGAATGATTTTTACATATAACAAAATTCATTAACTGCCTTGTGTAATTTGGCAAAGTATATATTTGTAGGGTGTGGTTTTGTGTGGTGATAATTGATTGGACCATTGGCGTAGAATATTGAAAAATGAGTATAATTGATCAAAATTGAACTATGAATTTGTTTAATATTATCGAATTTGTATAATAGATCAAATTTCATAGCAGGGTTCTTTCATTTGATTAGTATATGCTTTTGTCTTTTGTTGTGGCGGAAACTATGCGTTTAATGTGATTATTTAATGAACTTTAATATAATATTTTCTATCTTCCTTTCACAGGACTCCTTTACCCGAGCTAAGAAATGGGTCCAAGAGCTTCAAAAGCAAGGTATTTTTGCTATTGGTTTTGAAGTTTTATCATTGTTTCTTTTTCCTGAAGTCAAATAAAGTTTAGAGTAATAAAAGATATTTAAACTATTTTATCAACTGTTTGCAAACTTATGGATGAGACCTATTTGTAAATTAATTTTGCCACAATGTTTCAATGTTTCTTATGTCTTTCTTCTTTTGTATTAGGATCTCAACTGTTGGAATGACTTATATTAATCATTTAATAAATTTAACTCATGCTTTATAATGGAATGGTGGAGATATAGATGAATTATACATGATATGGTGTGAAAATGTGTGCTAAAGAAACTTTTGAAAAGTTTGGGTGATTGAATTAGATTGTTTGACGAGATAAATATTGTTTAATAATTGAAATGATTATTTATTTATACTTCCCATAAAGGAGGGAGAGCCATAGTGCAATGTTAAAGTTGCATCTAAGTGACCAATTGGTCCTGACTCGAATCCAGAAAAAAACATCTTTGCATGCTCAATGGGAATCCTGCATACAATTACTCTCCCTCGTACCTTCACAAGGTTAGGAGTCTCTAACATCTAGTGGGTATGTTAATATACATCCCTTAAATGTTACTTAGACTCGTCTATCAAATTCTAGGTCAACAGATAGATGATATAGGTAATGCTTTAGTTGGAGGTTCTCTGAATTATTAAATTAAACATTGTATGTGGTAGTTGTTGTCGCATAACTAGAGTCACCACTTAAGCTCTCTATTTTTTTGTTTTTGTTTCAGGAAATCCCAATATGGTCATGGCTCTTGCTGGTAACAAAGCTGATTTGGAAGATAAGAGGAAAGTGACAGCTGAAGTAAGTAAAATTGTTTTCCTATATTCTTTTTATTCCATGTCAGCTATCAAGAATTATATAATCTCCAACAATATCAGGTATTGAATGCAATACGTTATGAATTCCGGGCCTAAGCAGTAGAAAATGTAGCACATGTGGCAAATAAATATTTTACTAACTGTTTAACAGTTCTAATGTTTTTTAATCTTCAACGATGTATTCTAGAGGGAAGTGAATCTTTCTAAAACATGAAGGTGGGGGATAAAATTCTAGGTTTTTAATCCGAAAGTATTTTTAATGTAAATCCCTCTTTGCAAAGGTGCAAATTCTATAAACTGTTTGTGCTTTTAACGGTTTACCTATTGTGATTTAGTTTTAATTTGAAGGGTAGTTGTACATCTCACTAATTTTCCACCGTAGTAAAATTTCAATTTTGATAAAAAAATGCTATAATGTTTAATTTACGTTTGCAACATGTTCGGATTCTTCTGTTACGATTGGTAGCTTGCATATGCTTGTCTAGTTTCATTTTTATAATATGCTATGTGACATTTCTTATTGCTACCAGTTTATTGGCTTTGACACGTTGATATTGCAGGAAGCACGTGTATACGCTGAAGAAAATGGTTTGTTTTTCATGGAGACCTCTGCCAAAACAGCATCCAACGTTAATGATATATTCTATGAAATAGGTCTGATTCCATTCCTGCTTTGTCTTACGCTGCTTTATTAGTATTTATTTTCTTCATCTTTTGATTGAATGGCTTAGAATAAAGTTAATAGTACATCAGTCATCAGTTCAAGAGGGAGGAAGCCTTCAAAAGATTGAGAAAATATCTGTCCCCACTTTAATGGCCTAGTTGCTATTATTTCTACTAGTTGAACTTTAAAATTCATAAAAAAGTTAGTCTTTTGACTTATTTATCTTGACCCACTGATGACATATCCAACACCAGACATGTGTTTTGGGTCTAGTTATTATATGTACCTTGGAGAGCTGCATAACGTTACAACATTTTTTCCCCTTATCCTTTCTCTTTACCGTCTCAATATCACACTTTAATGCCATATTCTAAAAGCTATGCACACAAGTTATAATTAGTTCTGGGCGAAGCAAACTGAAAGACAGTTTTTATTAACTTATGCAGGAACTAATTTTTTGTTTACAAGAGAAGTTTATTTCATTTTAATTTCTTTTGTTACAAGTGCTTAGGAGAATTTTATCCAAAAAAACATCCTTTTTTTCATTCATAGTAGTGTGTGCATTTTATTTTCTGAATCTCTGTTGTATGAAGCATGCAAATAGTTGTACATGCAGTATTTGAATGATATTAGTAATACCTTAAACAGGGATTATTGTGTGCTATAAACTACCGAACCTTGTTTACATTGCTTGACTGAAATTTGGTTTTGTGAACAGCCAAGAGGTTACCAAGGGCCCAGCCAGCTCAGAACCCAGCAGGGATGGTTCTTGTTGATAGACCTGCCGAAGGAACTAGGGCTGCATCATGTTGTTCATAAATATTTGAGATGTATTTGCATCCCCCAACCCTTTTTAATTAATCATGTTTTCTGTGGTTTGTACGTACTGCACACTTTGATGTCACTGTTATGTGGAGCTCCGACAAGTGTATGGGCTGCAATTACAAAACAACTTGATGCTGCAAAATATATCCTTTGGATGTGTTCTTAGCACCCCATGATTTGTTTGGGTATGAGGTGAAAAGGCGTGAACGTTAAGCTTTATTCTTAAGTTTCTATAGACAACATTAGTGATTCTTTGCAAAAAAATTCTCTTGTTTCCCAAGGTGACCTTCACTCATAACCTAATTAATAATAACTTATATATACATTAAATAAAAAATCCGAGTTAATTAAATTCAAAGTGAGTTCTTTGATATTTTCAATGTAACTGTGGGATCTTTCAAGAGGTAAAGATTCACAATATATTTGTATTAAATATTGTTTAACAGAAATAAGCTCACTCCCTTTAATGTCATAAAGTGTCTTAGCAACCATTAATTTTACGTGGGTTGTCACCCAATGGCTAATCTCAGCTATTGAAGTTAGACTGAAAAAGAGCATTTCTGATCTATTTAGCATTGAAACGGATAGGGGACAGATTTATATAATTTTAAATTATGTAAATTGAAAATAAATATTTATGTGTAAAAGTATGTTTTAGATTTATATAATTTTAAATTATGTAAATTGAAAATAAATATTTATGTGTAAAAGTATGTTTTAGATTTTTTTGTGAGTAGAAAATTTTTTTTCATGACTGGTTCAAGTTCTTATTTTTATAATCATAATAAAAATTTATTATTTGAGATTTTAGAAAGTTATTGTATTTATACCTTAGAACTGTGTTAAAATTTTAAAAAATTCAACAAATATTTTTTTGAATTGAACACTTCACCGATAAGTATTCTACGAGTGGTCTACACGAATACGTCATTCAAGAAGTGTCCGAACCTCATAGTTTCTGATAGATATTTAGAAAGTATTGTTTTTGAAATTATAGATATTTAGAAAGTATTGTTTTTGGAATTATGCTTTTAATCTGAGAATAAAGATAACTAATTATTATTTAAACTAATTTATTACATTATTCATTAAAATACCTTTTTAACTTCCTAATTCAATTTAGTTTATTATCTAAAGAGTGGAAAACTAATATTTTTCAAAACGCTAGATAAGCTATTATTCTAATAGGATAATTGATTATTTGTAAGAATTTGTGAATTCTTATTTATCTAATAAAATCATGGTAGATTATTTCACGACTTGATGGATTATTTTGTTCTTAAATTATGATTCGTTAATCACATTCGATTTAGATTTATAAGCTTGATTTGAAAACCAGTTTTACTATTTTTTTTACATTCATGCATCAAATTAAATAAGCTAACAACTTAAAAGTTTACTATTTTCTATTAAACTTGTTGCATTCATTTCCATAATCAAAACACTTAATATTGTTTGATATCATTAGTTTCATTTAAAGCAAATAAATATGGAAAGAGGATCTCATTACAAAGACCCCTGGAAAGGTAGAATCCTCATATGGAAAACAATGTTTAATGCGAAACCCTAACAAATTCTCCTTTTCTTCTATTTCTTCAATTTTTGCCGCTATTTCTCAATATTAACTTGTACTTGGTTGAACCACCACTTCTTTACCCCTTTTCATTCAATATTCTCTTCCCACTTTTTTGGTCTCTGCAAACGTTGATTCTTCCATTTTGCTACTCAAATTCGTTGCCTCTGGTCTTCACTGTGCTTATTGAATATGATTTTTTTTAGTTGTTCTTTGTGAATATTTGAATATGGTTCAGCTTATTTGAATATACCTTTTGTTTTCCTTAAATAAATTTTTTTACCCACAACTCTTTAGACCTAGTCCTAAACACATATCTAACAAACTGACACAAATTGACACTGAATTACAAAATCTTGCTTCCTCTCCACCCAAACACTACATAACTTACTTAAAAGTTCACGACTCAATTTTATCTCCTCACGCAAAAACATAAGTTATCCAAATGGGATGCACGGTACATAAGACTTTTTTTTCAAACTTAAGTGTTTGTTCACAAGATCCAAACACTTTGACCAGCAATTATGCTAAAGACTTGCATATCAATTATAAATACACTTTAATATATAAAAATCATGAAAAAACAAATATACCATCATGTTTACTTTAAAACAAAAATCATGATTTCAATCAAACCTTAGCTTGAGGCTCGGGATCAAGATCAATCGTAACAACATCCTCATTTGAACGTTCGCTACTTGACATTATATCATGAACAAGTAATTAGTTAATCAATTGAAAACCATGAACACTACAATTCAATTCTACAAAAACCAAAATAAATACTGACCCAGCAAAATACAAACAACGAATTAATAAAGAGCATACGAATTTTAACCATCATGTCCTCTATTGGTTTCACTTTTTACAACACCTCATGCACTACATCACCCCACCCAATAAAAAAGAAAATTCAATTTCTAAAATTACTTAACTATAATAAAGTCCATACCAGCTTACCACTTACTCCTAACACATTTCATCAATTAGTGTGACTAACCACATTCACACTCAAATTAACTAAATGTGACTTCACACATTTCTTATGCAACACCAAACACAACACCACAAATTAGAATTTACTAAAATTATTTAACTATACAAAAACGTGGTGGTAGGTCACCACCTATTTCCACATAGCTTGCCCATCTCAACCCTCATAACACCAAAAAATCATATGCAAACATTAAGTTGGAAAGTTACATAACACTGCATAAAGTTCTTCAAGTTCACCACAATAAAAAAGAATGGATCACCACTTCCGGCAGCTAGCTTGTGAATATCCAACAAAACAAAATAGTGTTTTCATTTCACATCTTAGTGTTGATTTTACACATTTTAGATGTAATGAAAAAAGTTATTTTTTTTATACCTTCAACATAATGTGATATAATGTAATCATATAATTCTAAATGCGAAATTTTTTATACTGTAATTTTATAGAATGATTATTAAAATAAATAAAATTTTAAAAATTAACTAAATAGATAAATTGTATGATATTTGCATAATTTTAATATAATTACATCTCAATTAATACAAAGGTCATACCAATTTAATACGATTTTAATTTAAATACACTGGATATGCATCAATGTATTTTAATAATTTTTTAAAATATTAAATATTTCAGTAATTACTTTATAAAATTATTTTAGTTTAGTAAAAGAAAATCTGAACGTCCTTCACGCAAAAAATTAATGTTTGTGATATTGAAAGTCACGTGTGAAGAAAAAAAAAAGACAACAGTATAAAATTGTAATATATTTATAATTTATGGAAGTGTCTTGATTATTTGTAATTGGTTTGTGTAAATACAAAATGTGTTTTATATTTTTATTTTTGGATAAGATAATAGAAGGAATTGTAAAAGAGAAACAACATTATTGTACTTTGGAAGGGTAGTTATTTTAGGATTTTGTTGGATATATTTTTTACATCATAGGCCAGAGGTGATAGAAATACAGTGTGGATCCTTCTAGATCGGATTAATTAGTCACATTTGATATTAATATAAACATTTAATACTGATATTCGTGTTAATTGAACTCGATATCTATAAATTTAATTATATTTTATAAATAAATTTAATATTCAATGAATGTATTTAATAATAATAATTATTTTCAATAAATCTATATTGAATTTTAACTTAAAAAAAAAGAGCAAAGAGGATATATTCTGCCCATCCGTTTAAACAATTTTGTTTGGCATTGATAATTATATGAGAAGTTGATATTAAATTTATGAAGATAAATGAAGATATTTAATTACATTGTTTTAAAGTTTAGATCAACATGAGCTCATAAATGGCACACGTGTAGTTGAATACAGAGGTGTGGGGCCTGGGATGTTGAGAAGACAGATAAGGATGTAGTAGATGGGCCCATGCCATGAACTCACAATGGGGCTTGACAGCCCATTGGTTTTGGGCCTCTCTGTGGTACCTAGTACGGCTTCGTAACTGTATCATCTTCATCATCGTTCATGTCATTTTCTCTCTTATTGTTTCTCTGCCACTCTTCATCACACCTCCACTTTTCCACCCTTACATTAACTCTCTCATCGGTCCCTTAGGGTTTTTGTTGGTGGAATTCTGCATTTGCATTTTATTTCCTTATTTGTAGCATTTATATTCTATGACCCTCCTTTATTAGCCTCTTCCTTTCATTCAAATTATACCTTTTTAAATCTTTTATATGATATCTAAACCATGTAAATTTATATATTTCTAATTCCTTCTTTGCTTTCATCGAAAAAAAAAAGTTTATTGAAAATGTATCCGTATGATATCCGAATCTAAGTAATGTTTGTTCTCTTGTTACACGACCAATTCAATGTCGTATTGATAATTTTGAAATTCCGAAGAGTTTCCAACATTAAAATGATAAGAGGAAATAAAAAGTGAATAGTGTTGTTGAAAGTGAAATGTGGAGTAGTTATTATTGGAAGTGGAGAACAGTTAACCTTTTCACATTAACTGTTGTTGGACCCTCTCTAGGGGACCAACACTCATAAATATCTTCTTTTACACAATCTTCCATTCAGTCTGTCAAATTCAAGTAGTACAAATTTAATTTATAAAATAACATTTACATTTATTTATATATTATAAAATATTTTTATTTTAATAAGATAAAATTTATATTTAATTATATATTGTAAAATATTTTACTCTTTAACTAATATGAGATCTAGTATAATCTCTCGAATTCAAATATAAAAATAAATAAAATAATTAACTGTTACATATTGATTAATCACCTATTTCAAGACTTAAACATATATATATATATAATTCTAACTATAATGTTTATAAAGAATGTGATGGAGACTAATATAATAAAAATATAAAAATGAAATAATCATGTTACCGTACACTTATCATCATCACAATTTATTTGTTCTAGTTAAATATGTGATAGAGACGAGACGACATTGGATATTAATGTTATTGTCATGAGTTTGAAGATCTTTATTTATAATTTGATATTTTTTCTATGGTTACAAGCTCTTGACGTTCAAAAATTTTAATTTTCTTTATTATTTAATTGATTGATTGATTTAATTATTGTATTATTTTGGTTGCATCTATAATAGTCATTTTTAAAAACTACATTCAGTACTATTTAATTAGCTTTTAATAGTTAATAAATTTGTTTGATTATAGGAAGAGTTAAACTTATGAATTATGCATGATTGCTATTTGCATATTTACAAGTCTTTATTGCGTTCTCATTTTATAAATTATAAATAAGCTGATAAAAGCATGTACCGATAAACGTTATATTGTCTTAATTAAAGATGATTTGATGTTTTAAAAAAATAATAATTATTAGATATAGTTATTCTTAAAAAGCATTTTTGAAATATTTATTTTATATGTTTTGAGAAAATATTTTAATAATAAGCAATAACTAGGTCATTTACACCAAATAAAATAATAATAATAATAATTTTTTAACTTAAAAATGACGATTTGATCGCTTGAATGCTTTGACTTATTTCTCATTTTTTTCTAGTGTTTTTTCTTTGTCTTTTTTGTTTGGTCGTTCGTCTTTTTTCTTTTCGTATTCGTTACTTTGTGTTTGGTTGTTTATTTTTATTTTTTTCGAATTTCTTAATTCTTTGATGATCGGTTGATAGTTTAAGATTTAAATAATACCTGTTACCAACTTGAACAATTATGTAAGTATTATGTATAAGAGTTAATGATATTTATAATAAAGACTTATTTATAATGTTTAGTAGTAAATTCTTTTATTACATAAATAATATCTGTTGCACTAATATTAATTAATTTATCTTATATTTTTTTTATGTTTATTGAAATATTATCCAAATTTATATAGGTGTATTGTCACTAATCTCTTATTTACTTTTAATGTAATTAAAATCACTTAGTTGATCAATATTCAATATTAGTTTCAATAGAAGTGACATAGTTAAGCTCTGATCATTACAATATATTTTTTATTTTTCTTTTCTTCAATGTTGCTCCATCTCTCATTCCTCCTTTTTATTTTCTTCTTATCTCACAGTTTTAGTGTGTGGCGGTGACAATTGTTGCATACGCTCTGCAAGTGATGAACCAATACTTTTATTATGTGCGCATTTCATTGATCTTTCACATTACCTCTCTCTTCAATTTTTACTGAAATGTGTACATGTGAGGAAAGAAAATTTTGAAATATTATAAATGAGTGAATTTGACTGTAAAAGTAATATTTTTTCATAATAATAAAAAAAGTATTTGTTTCACACCTCTTAAAAAAAATTACATTCACTTAACATCCCACTTTAATAATATAATAATATATATTAAAATTATAAACTAAAAATAAAATAAATATTATTGTTCAGAATGTCAAATGAGGGTTTTTTTTTATTTAGTATCATCATCCAAAATAAAATACAATATTATGTTTAAAAACACATTAGTGATCAAAGGTTTGTGCTTTACCATGTGGAGCCTGCAAACAAACGAAAGGCAGCAGAACCAAACTCAATTATTCCATGATATTTTGAGAACCGTAATCCACCGTATCCACAATAAAAATTAATATTTATAATAGGAAAAAAAACCCCTTAATAAAAATACACGTAAAATATAAAATGTTAAATATTTTTTAAAATTAACAAAATTATAAAGTAAAGATAGTCTTGGAAAAAGCATTTAATACATAATTTTGACTTTCTAAAAATAATTAGTTTAGAACAATCTTTTCTTTGAAGTTTTGAAATGGAACAGAAGAAGGAGTAATTAAGCATAATTCATTTTGTTTTAAACTTAAAAATGTTAATAAAGTAATTAATTTTGTTTTAAACTTAAAAAATATTAATAAAGAAAAATTAAATCCTTACAAAAATCTTACAGTTAGAAAGCTAAAAAAGTGGAAGTGGTTACCTCGAATTGTCCAAGTTACAACCATTTAGATTAAGGCAAAACAGGTTTTCTATATTAGGATGGTTATTTCCTTTTCGGGTGGGAATACCTTTAATAGTACAAACAGTAAAACATTCACTTAACAAATCAATTATTATAATGTGGTATTCACTTAACTTAACAAACTAATTATTCTAATGTGGTGTTAATTATATGTTTTTACTCTCTAAGTGTCAAAGTGTAGGGTGTAAACAAATCTTTTCGGATTCCTTTTACAATGTTGAAAAGGTCTTATAAGACTTTCACTACTTTACTTTTTCTTACAACTTTTTCCTACAACTAAATTATATCACATTGTAACATTTTTTTTAAGAATGAAGTTTCAGTAACCTTATAATTTTTTAAAAACGAAACCATTTTGTTAATAAGGGAGAAAATTTATGCATGGCATGACAGTGAATAATACTGCAAAATAGTATGTACACACAATATCCACTTTTGCTCTTCTTCCAAATAGACAGACAAAGACTCACTCTACATCACCGACCTTAACTTAATTCAAAGACGAGACACTGCCAAAATTTGCTGATTATTATTACTATACCCTCCAATGCTATTTTGACCCACTTTGCTACTCTTCTTCTTGCTCTGCACATTTTCTGACTCCACAAAAGCCTTAGCCATCACCCTCAATTCAAACTTCTGAATCTTCCCAGTTGAAGTCTTTGGCAGCTCCTTCATGAACTTCACCACCTTAGGGACCATAAAGTGAGACAAATTCTTTCTGCAATAGGCAATTATCTCTGATTCAGTGACCTCATTTTCTGGTGAGGAGTTGCTGTTTTTCTTTAGTGCCACAAAAGCACAAGGGCTTTCCCCCCACCTAGGATGTGGCATTGCCACCACTGCAGCCTCCAACACCCTTGGATGCCTATACAAGAGAGACTCAACTTCCACACTAGAAATATTCTCCCCTCCTGAAATGATCACATCCTTAGACCTATCCTTGATCTCCAAATACCCATCAGGGTGTATCACTCCAACATCTCCAGTTCTAAACCACCCATTCTCAAAAGCCTTTGAGGTTGCCTCATGATCTTTGTAGTACCCCATCATTATCCCACTCCCCTTCAACACAATCTCCCCCATTGTCTTCCCATCTCTAGCCACACTCTCCATTGTGTCAAGGTTCTTCACATCAACATCAGCCATTGTCAACACACTCACCCCTTGCCGGGCCTTCAGCTCAGCCTGCTCCTGCTGTGGCAACAAGTTCCAGTTTTTCTGCCACTCACACACAAGTGCTGGGCCTGTGGCCTCAGTCAACCCATATGCATGTGTGACGTGAAACCCAAGTGACTCAATTTGTTCAAGCAATGGTGCTGGTGGTGGTGCTCCCCCAGTGAGAATCTCAACCGGGGGTTTCCCTTTCACCCTTATCTCACACCTATCACTTGCTTTTGCCTCGATCAGTATGTTGAACACAATTGGTGCGCAGCACATGTGAGTCACGTTGTTAACCACAATGTTCCTGTATATGTCTCGTGCAGCTGTGGTTCGAAGACACACGTTTGTTCCCCCACGTGCTGCCACACCCCATGTGAAGGTCCATCCATTGCAATGGAACATAGGCAGTGTCCAAAGGTAAACAGGTTCACAGCCCATTTCCCATCCCAATATCAGGCTCAGGGTGCTTAGATATGCACCTCTGTGGCTATAAACCACACCCTTTGGCTCTGAAGTTGTTCCTGATGTATAGTTCAACGCAATTGGACTCCACTCGTCTTGAATTGTCTCAGGAAGATAATTTGGATTACCATGATGAAGCATTTCCTCATATTCTAGCTCGCCTAGACGGATCCCAGTGGGAGAGTTTATGTCATCTATGACAATGACCAGTGGGAGAGAAAATGCCCTGTCTTGTTGATTTCTTGGTTTGGCAGTACTATCTCCCTTTAGCTGGCTGTTGTCGTCCATGAGCATTCTAAGGGCGTCTCGTGCCTTTGGAACATATTCGTAGTCCACAAAGAAGACTTTTGCTTCAGAGTGACGAAGAATGGTGGCTATGTTCTTGGCATCAAGACGAGTGTTTATAGTGTTGAGCACGGCACCTGCCATAGGCACTGCAAAATGCATCTCGTACATTGCTGGGATGTTAGGGGCCAGCACTGATACCTGTGGCACGAAGAAAAGTTAGGAGGGATACTAAAATACATCTATTGATATTTTAATTAGATATTAAAATAGTTTTCAAGTAGGTATATTTGTTTTGGGTGGATGTCAAAATATAGTATTTTAAAAGTTATATCAGTTATTTAAAAGTGACAGCTATACTACTCACGCTTCTATTATTACTCCATGTTTAATGAAAATCAAAACATCCTATGACTGTCATACTCTTTTATAGCATTCTAGTTTTTATAAACAAATACTAAAGTTTGTGACATGTAGAACATTAGAGTGTATATGCATGAATCATTAATTAACTGTTGTAGTTTAATTAACTTTTTGCCTCGATATTTGCATTCTGAAAAGTTCTTCCTACAACAAAAAGAAGACAACTAGAATAGTCTGGTTTGATCCTGGGAAAACATTATGTAAAGATGAAAAAGGGAGAGTGAGATAGAGATGAAATGGTAGTGTTTGAACAATTTGCAGCATGTTGTAAACACTAGAAGGATTTAATATTTTTGAAGTAGAAGAAAGTGATGCAGGTAGCAGAAGAAAGAAAGTGGGTAGACTTACAACATCGGAGGTAGCAATGTTGAGGGCTCGGAGAGAGGAAGCAAGGCGACGGCATCGCTCATAAGTCTGTGCCCACGTGAAACGGGTTCCTTCATGGATCACAGAAGCTCTGTTTGCATAGCATGCAGAAGCTCTTGACAAAAAGGTTAAAGGGGTGAGTGCTGTGTAGTTTGCTTGCCATTTTGGAAGCTTATCCATGTTGGAGAAGATGAGTGTGCGTGTGTATGTTGGTAAGAGATCTATAGGGAGAAAGGAAAGGTTGAGTTTGAGAATGAGAGTGAGAATTCCTTTATATAGAAAAAGGTTCATTGGTTGGGATGTTGTTCAAGGCCACGTTATTTGTGAAGGGTTGTTAGGCCCACATCAAGAAGAAGATACACTGAAACTTGCGTGTGGAAGTTCAAGTGATAGGAGTATTAGGAAGTTGCTTTGATTCTCCTCTCAATAGATTTGAGTCTGAACACACAATATTCAAAAGGATGGTCATGATAGATTAATATTATCATTTTTTTTACACTCTCATTTAACAACCAATTCTTTGACATCTACTTTTTTTTTTCTTTGGCACCTATTTTTTTTATTGAAAATGTGAAAAAATATAGTGTGAAACTATCTCTATTTTTCCTCCACAACTTTCTTCTCAAAATAACATGTTTCAATACTAAATTCAATATTAAAAATAAACATGTTTTTAATAAAAAAAATGAATTTCATACGCCCATATCTTTTATTATACTCAATATCCAAATTACTTGTTAATTTGTAGTATGGAAATGAAAAATGTGAGTGAAATTTGGTGGAAAAGATGAGCATGTAGATATTTTTTATTTTTTTATATGGTCACTTCCTCATGCTTAACAGTGAAGACCTATAAGATTTATTAACTTAAATAATTGTGAAAATTTAATTCACTAAAATTTATGTTTAAAGGTTCATAAACTGTTTAGGAATGTGACCGTCAGGGTTAAAGTGTTTGGTGATATAAGATCACCCACTACAAAAAATATGTTTATTAGCATAGGTCAAAAAAGACATTAGCTATAATAAATGGATGCAAAAGTGTAGTTATTATTAAAATTTGGAAGCTAATATGCTCGACATAAAAATAGTGGCGGGTGTGTGGGACATAAGTGGTGTGTTTTTTGCGTAGGCCTAGCCTACATGCTCCCCACACAAAATTATATTTTATACTGTTTATTTAAAGAAGCGTGGGCTTAACCTACATGTTGGCCACATAATTTATAAACAAACATGAGTTTAGCCTACTTATGCCCACACAAAATTATATTTTATATTGTTTATTCAAAGAAGCGTGGGCTTAGTCAACGGATTGACCACACAACTTTTAAACAAGCGTGAGCTTAACCTTCATAATTTTATTACATATTTAAATTTAATTTAAATATATATATATATATATATATATATTATGTTTGCATGGGTTTAATCTACAAAATTTTAAATTTTTATTATTATTTATTATTTATAGCTCCAGTTGTGACCGTCTGACCCACACAATTTTTTATTTTTTATTTTTTAGTTTATGTCCATATAACCCACACTTTATTTTTATTTTTTTTAATAATGAAGGCTTAGTGACCAGAGTTTCTAGTTAAATTTGTTTCATTAGTTTGACTTTAAACGTTATAGTTAATATTTTCAACTCCTAACTGAATCAATTTACGTGACTGACTTTCCAAACTCGCATTATTTTGAAAGTTAGATAGACAGTTTTAACTATACAAATATACAAATAAGATTTTATAATGAACCATTATCTTAGAGTTGAGAATTCATCAGTGAGATAGACCTTGTGTTGTAATCTCGATTTTTTTTTCTTAATAAATTTTTGACCGAGAACATAAACTGAATTTTATTCGAATTATATAAATTTTTCCGTATATTTTTTATTTACTTTTTCTATTTAATTTGTGTATATTCTTGTAATTTCTTTTTATTATCATCTAACTTTTTTAGTAAAAAAATATCTACAATTTGTGTTTATTTCTTTATAATAATACTAATAATAATGGATTTTTATTTCCTCTTCTTAATACTAATTAACTACAATAATAAATTCTAATCACTTCAAAATGTGAGGTCAGTATCATATGCTTTTAATTTGGACATCAACTAACTATTAATTGTGACATTAGATATTTGCGGGGCTTAACTTGCGTGCTAGATTTTTTGTTCAAGTTACGTGCAAAGTCTTAGCAAGAATCCAGATTCGAGTATTTTCAGATTATTGGATTCAATTATTTCCCGATATGCAGAAAAAGCAGACTGCTATTAAACCACAATTTTTTTTTACTAATTTAGGGTTTAAATATATTACACAAATAAAAGCCACTGATTAATTTAATTTTTCATCCATCTCCTTGCTAAATTATAAACAACAATGTATCCCATCTAAGTTTTATCACATATATAAACAAAAAAAACATTAAAATTTTCCCTAATAATGCGGTTTTTGAAACAAAATTTCCAAAAAAACTCTTTTGCACATTAATTTTCAGATTAACACTCTTCACAATTTGTGGTGGGAGTTTAGTTTTTGAAGAAGTAAATGCTAACCTTTATTTTTGTTTGGAGAAACGTTCTCCCATTATGCCTGCAAAAATTTAAACAAAAAAATTTCATTTGAAAATTCATCCTCCCAAGTGGGTGTCGTTGGACATAAACAAATGCAAGTGCTTAGCAAATAAACAAAAGCATAAAGTTTCTTGATACTCTAATATTAAAAAATAATTATTTTATAACTATTTTTTAAATAAAATATTATATCATAATAATAATAATTTATTTAGATATTAAGTGAGTCTAATAAGTCTCATCTTATCATTATTCTAAATATAATAGGGGTTAAATATACTTTTGTCTTATATTGTAATAAGAAATTGTTTTTCATCTTTAATCCAAACTTTAGATCATCCAAATACTTGTAGTATGAAAACGATTGAAATAAATCGTGTAAAATAATTGTTAGTTCTTTTTAAAATTCGTTGTTGTTTTGATTACAGATTGATATCCATTGTAACTACTTTCAATAAGTTGATGAAGTTGAATATCAAATTGAACCAATTCCAAGAAGGATTCACTCTAATCATTTTTATACTACAAACACCTATATGATCAAAAGTTTAGAACAAAAACAAAAACCAATTTTGTATTATAGTATTGAACGAAAAACATATTTAACACAATAAAATACTATAACATCTCCTACTACTTTCTTCGTGTTTTATTATTTTATGAAATCTATGGATAATTTTATTTTTCATGCTAAAATAAATAAAAGTTATCAACAACTTCTACTTTTGGTCATATTTTTATTTTAGGTCTTAACTGTGAGGAATTTGTATTGATATAAATTATATTAAATAGAGTCTACGAATGGTTACATCTTACATGACTTTAGTGGAAACACCTAAACAACATTTAGAAAGATGTTCCATCATGCTTCCCAATAATAGTGTTTTCATTTTTCTCACATCTTTTCGGGCACTAGAATGACTACAACAACTTGATGTTAGTTAACAACGAGAAAAGGAGAGAGCATAGTGTAAACTATTTTCTATTTTCCACCTTATTCAAGCTTCAAACTTTTCCTTTCGTAGTCATCATTCCAACTTAAAATCTTTCAAATGTCTTTGGTCTAGTCTTGTTGAATATTATTCATCTTTCCACAATTCAATTACAATACACTGAACTCCAAAGCTTATAAAATTTCCAGGAAATTATCTTAGAAAAGAAAAAAAGATGGGGTGGGACTCATGAAAAATGATAAATTCCTAATGTTTTGTTGTATTCTAGTTGAATTTGGAGAGTGACTATTGGTGATGCTAGGAAATTGTCTTTGTCTCATTTTGCTTAATGGACACCATCTCAGCAAGACCATATGAAAAAGTTGGAAAATAGAAGGCTATGTGTCTATACTTTTAAAAGGGTGGGTGGATTACAAGTATATAATATGGTGGTTAAACTTAGAGGAAAATTGTTTGTACTTTCCAAAGTCTAGAAGGTGGCCAAACTTTTCCATGGAATTTTGGTGTTGAGGCCTTTCTTTTGTTTGCTTTCTTTTCCACCTTCCTTCCCATTTTTTTCTCTCTTTCCTTTTTCTATTTTTTTTCTTTTCTCACTCTTTTCTTTTATATTCTCAGATCTTTTCAAAAACTTTGTTGCTAACTCTAAAATTAATTTTTATTTTATGATTGTTTTAGTGTAAATAGTAAACGTTTTTGCTTCAAAAACAATATTACATTTAAGAGATAATATTCTGTCAACCATTATTGTCACCACTTGAGCATTATTAGAGTGAAGTCAAGTTAAATATGCAAAAAATCATACAAATACTAACTTTACAAAATAGTATTCTCTTCTCACTAAAATTGATATTAAAAGGAATGCTATTATATCATATAAATTAAAATTCGCTTGTATTTGAATTAATATAGTTGTTATAATTTTTTTACTGAATATATAAATTATGTTTTAAGATTAAATTGTTAATTTTGGAAAAAATGAATACATGCAATAGCTAACAGTGCAATGGTTTAAAATAAATATACACTTTGGTAATTCTAACTGATTTTTTTTCATCTTTATGCATAAATACTATGTACCCTCTATGTGCCATTTTATTTTAATCTAATGACTTATTGTATTTAATTTTTTTGATATTAGTCTTTAGAAAACAAAATATAACTTATATAATAGAAAAGAACTTATTAAATTTCTTATGCTCGTTAGTCTAATTAAATTAATTCACACCTCAAAATAAAATCATGAAATAGAAATCAATTTTAGAGACAAAAAATAATTAGTTGCTATACTGACTAAATTAGAAACCATTTTAGAAACTAAAAAAATTGGATTCTAAATTAGTTTATATTATTGTTAAATAGTTTCTAAATTAGTATCTAATTAGCTACTACAATTTTAACTACCAATTATTTAGATTCTAAATTTGATAGCAAAAATCTAGGTAATTAATTAGATATCAATTTAAAAATCATTTCACCATAATAAAAACTAATTTAAAAACTATTTTTTTTTTAATTTTTAAAATAATATCTAATTTAGTCACTATAACAATTAATTATTTTTTTATCTAAAATTTTTTTCTATTTCATGATTTTCTTATATTGTAAATAGACTTTTAGTTCAGATTAAACTTTAAAAAATTGTTAAAAATAAATTAATCCTGAAAATTTTATAATTTTTTACTGAAATAAATTTTCATGTAAAGTGTGTATTTAAAATAATGTGTTAACATAATGTTACAGAGAATAAATTACTGTATTTGTTTATTATTTTTATTGGTTGGAGGGAAGCTGTTTTTCTTCGAGACATTCGTTGCTGGTTCTCGTTTTACAAAACATTCTACTTAATATTTAAAGAAAACTACTATTTGACTTAATTATTTGCATAAAAAAATATAAAATAGTAATTAAAAAATAATTAATCACTATTGAATAAAATAAATATTATTTTAAAAAATAAAAAATTATTAATATTTAAAATGATTTTGATTATTAATAAAAAATTATAAAATAATATTTTAAAAAAATAGTTACTAATATTTAAATTTTTAAATTAATTTTTAAAAGATTAATCAAAATTAATTTAAAATATAAAATAATAAATAACAAAGATCTTGATAGTTGATAATTAAATATCAATATAAAAATTATCTTATAAATTTTTATTTATAATAAAATCTGCTTTATGAGAAAAATAAATGATAATAAGAATAATTAAAATTAAAATTTAAACATAAAAATAGATAAGAAGAAAATCATAAATTATAACTATTTAAAAATTTAAATAAAATATGAAATATAGAACAATTAAAAAGAAATATTATTAAGGAAAAATAGGACCTTATATAAGAAATTTGAGAAATTGGTAAATACAAGTATTAATATGGACACTCTTTAATATTCATGCGTTAGATTTTATAGATTTTTTGTATGTAATATTTTTGTATTTTTTATATTTTACATTCAACTCTTATATATAAACCTGTTTTGATTATTATTTTATTTTATATGATTTTTATACTAAATTTTAGCAAAATTTCACTTGTCATTTGCTACGTGTAAAACAAACATACAATCTCCTTTTTTTATTTACCTATAACTTCTAGCTTAATATTTCCATGATTTATTAAATACAAAAAGTTTATATTTTATATATAAATTTGAGAATAAATAAGTGATTGACTAAAAAAAAAAATTCACATATTTCATTTTTAGTATAATAAAAAATCCAGTCTTAGTATAAAATTTGTTATTTTTTTAAAATTTGGTTAGTAAACATTTTTTATTTTTAGCAACTGCTATAACCACTACAAGAAAATCATGAAATATAAATAAATTTTTAGAGACCAAAATAATTAGTTGTAATAGTAACTAAATTAGAGACTATTTTAGAAAACTAAAAAAAATTGGTTTCTAAATTAATTTTTATTATTGTTAAATAGTTTCTAAATTGGTATCTAATTAGCAACCAAGGTTTTAACTACCAATTGTTTAGTTTTTAAATTTGGTCTCTAATTAGATACCAATTTAGAAACTATTTAACAATAATATAAACTAATTTATACTTAAATTTAGAAAATCTTGTTTAGTTTTTAAAATGGTCTCTAATTTAATTACTATTGCATCTAATTATTTTGATCTCTACAAATTTATTTATATTTCATGATTTTCATGTTTTTCTATTAGTGAACTGTTGATTAAGATGGAAATTTAAGTTAACATGTAATCAATATTTGAATATTAATTGATGGTAACATTAATCCATGTTTTAATAAATAGGTCATTGTTGAAATACGTGTTTAATTATGTGAATCATTAACAAAATTAATGAAATTAAAATTTAAGTAGTAATATTTTTTTTCTTATTATACTAAAAAACAGTAAAAATGGAATATATCAATATTTTTTAATGAATCAAATATTTATCCTAAGTTTAACTATATTTAATATTTCTCTTTTTCTTGTAAATATTACTTAATAATTTCTTTCGTGTTCGATAAGATAGTTCAAAAGACTTAATTAACCTTCAAGCTTAATTAAATTTTAAATTCTTATGAATTTAAGTGTTTTAATTGAATATTTATTAAATAAGTTATTTTATTGGATATTTATAATTTTTATATTTTTAATTGAGTTTTTGTCATTTGATTTTGTCGTGTCAATTGGAGGGACATAACAATTATTTTGTATCAATTTATATGTCTTCACATGGAAATTAAAATAAAATCGTTTTCCAAGTTGAGTGTTTTTAATTTAATTCTTATTAAAAAATTATTTTTCATTGAGTTTAAAATCATTTGTGCTTCAATTCAATTTTCATATCAATCAAGATGATGTCATTCATTTTGTAGCCCCAAATAAAATAATGTGAATTCTTATATGTTTCAATTCAATCTTCATCATCAATTGAGATGGGGTGATGGTTTGTAGCTTCAAGTAGAATAATATGAATTTGGACAATAAAAAAAATAAGTTGTTTATCTTTATTAAAAAAATGATATTGTTTTATTTTATAAATTAATTATTAAAACAAATATCAAATTAACCATGTGGAGACTGAAAATAACATTATTTACTTACAAAATAATTAAGGTTTCAAATTTTTATTTTATAGTCTAAATTCTCCGTGTTATGGTTGAAAAATTCAAACAATTACATAAGAAACTCAATTAAAAAGTATAAAGATTTTGAATATATAAAAAG
>Ga0123342_1000915_pt1 | contig 49057 bp, 35 predicted proteins | sample Turbeawhitnodule_FD_89960 | JGI IMG/M metagenome (GOLD analysis project Ga0123342, IMG submission 89960) | Root nodule microbial communities of legume samples collected from Mexico - Turtle bean Mexico white nodule | ecosystem: Host-associated > Plants > Roots > Nodule | place: Mexico: Nepantla...
AAATTGAGCAGCAACTTCTTTATTATCCAGCAGTGCAACTTTTTCAATCAACTAATAAATGAAAGAAAGAGAGCAGAAACATTCAAACATCCATTAATAAACATGAGTATAGACTCTTTAGTAAAATATATTTAATACTAACAATTACCAGACACCATATGAGAGCGTCCTTTAAAACAAAAGCTGAACCTAACATCAATTCTATTATATATTACCCATTCAAACAAGAAATTCCAAGAGCCATTCCCAAAATTTTAGCCTCTTTAATCATGCAAGAAAACTCAGACCCCATGTTTCTCCGTAACGAAGTCACTTTCTGTAAGTTTGTTTCGCTTTTTGCTACCTGCATCATTATTATTAACTAAATTTAGTACAAAGATAGTTAGAAAAGTATAAACAATACGTCAAAGTACAGAAAAGAAAGTTGAGAGAACCACCACCAACCTCCTTTCCAACATTTAAGCGACGCCTATAGGTTGATAATTTTATGGCAGGAATTGATCCATCTACAGGACATCAAAGCTTAGTCATTGGGATGGAATGTGCAGGAATAATGTAAATGCAAACACATTCAAAAGGCAAATAAGCAGAATGAAAGAACTGTAGTTAAATCAACAAGAAAAAAAAAACCTATTTTTTTAGAAAAGAGGATAAAACGCTATTTGGTTCCTGAATGTGTAAATCTTCATCACATTGATAGTTGAAACTAAGAAAATTCAAAATAAACTCCAAGATGTCAAATAAGTTTCTAAGCTTAATTACTTGTTCGGTCATTTGAGCATAAACATGTTAAAATTCTTACTTAAATCAAAGAATTTTATTGAATTTTGAACTTAAGTGGTTAAAAAATTATTTTTGGACTTTTTTTTTAAATCTTACTTTTAGGATGTGATAATGTCATACATTTTCAGTACCTATATGGTGTTTTACCCTTTAAAAACGAAATCCCTCCACTCTGAAAATACAGAAATTGTTAAACCTGCGACGAAGACGATGCTGCAATTGAGCGCAATTAGTGCCCTGATTCGGTGAAAGAGCCCTCTGAGGTACACGTTATCCTTTACGCAAGCTTGGGACTTGCTCACGCTGTGAAGCTGCACCACCCAGCACGACAGGTCCACGCACACCCTCTTATTCCTGACCAACACAACAAAGACCCGCGTCAACTTCGAACACTGTTCAGAGGGAAAGAACGGAATTTTGAGGAAATTGAACACACTGTAGATGGTGAAGGGGAACCCTTTTCTTGCAAGATTCCAGCAGGTCCCACAAGTTCTTCACGCCCATTGGAATGGAGAATGAGATTGAACGTTGGTGAGAGAGAAAGAAAGAAACTTTTTCAGTGAGAGGGAAACAGAGGAAGGGTTTTATACATTTAAGATTTTAAAATTCGAAACGCGAACTCGAGTTTATCCAACGGTTTCAGATGCATGTTGTCTATCATTTATGTAGGTAAGAGACTCACAGCAACACTAATACAACACGAAAATATATATGAAAATAGGTATGATTTTTAAAATATAAGATATGAATATACATATTTATATATTATATAATTATAAATTATATAAATTGATACATTTATATATTATATAATTATAAATTATATAAATTGATACAATAATTATGAGTATAATGTTTATGATGGTTAATTCAAAAGAATTTGTTTTTTATTTTTATAATTATAATAAAAATTTATATAATAAATTTAAACTTTTAGAAAATTAATGTAGTTTTTTTTAAATTGTATTAGAACCATATTAGAATTGTCATAAATTCAATAAATATTTTCTGAATTTAAGAGGGATTTTCGAACTTCATAATGTACCATAATCATACCATGCTTTCTTGATCTTTTAAAATATTTGTTATATAAATAACTATTTTAAATTTTATATTTATGTTTATTTTGAATTAATTATAAGGGTATTTTTTTTTATAGAGGAGAGTTTTTCTAAATGTATGAATCTAGGAAACATGTTTATCCTAAAAAGATAACGTTACATATTGTTATGTCTAGGATCGATGAAGTGAATCGACAAAGAGTCAAAAGCTTAATTAGGTAGGTGAAGGCCATTATGTAACAATATTGGTAGATCAATAGTGTCTGAGTTGCCAGATGACTAGACGGTCTAACGGCAAGACGATGCCCGTGGACTACTCCATGAAGTGGATAGAGACTGAACCGTTAGCACGAATCACGACCACACAAGTGCAACAATTCATTTAGAAGAACATTATTTGTCGGTTTGGGATACTGCACATAATCATCACGAATAATGACTGACAATTCACCGATAAGAAGCTTGGAAGTTTCCTAACGGAGTTAGCCATCACACATAAAGTCACGTCGGTGGAACACCCCTAAACTAATGGACAAGCAGAACCGCCAATAAAATCATTCTGACCAAGCTGAAGAAGCGACTGGGTATCGCTAAAGGAAGATGGGGCGAGGAGTTATTGAAGGTTCTATGGGCATACAGGTGCAGTCCTCATTCGGCCACCGGGGAAACTCTGTATAATTTGACATATGGGACATATGCAATGTTCCCCGTAAAGGTGGGCGAATCCACGATACGAAGACGATTAACCGATCTCCAACTAAACGAGGAGTGCATGCGAACAAAACTTGATTCACTCCAAGAGCTAAGGGACAAAGCCAAGGTGCAATAATAAGCATGCAAGAGGAGAGTTGCCCAAAGATACAACATGAAGACAAAGTCGAAAGCTTTCGTAGTCGGAGACCTTGTTTGGAGAATGATAGGAAACGCGCGGAAAAGTAGGGCTGGAGGAAAATTCGTTACCAACTGGGAATGACCTTTCACGGTGACCGAGAGTTTTAACAACGGGGCATATCGGCTAGAGACCCTTGGCGGGCAGAGAATTCCGAGGACATGGAATTTGACCCATTTAAAATTCTACATTAGTTAAAATTTTGTAAAAGTTATACTCTTTTTCCCACTCCCAACACTTGATAAGTATAAATGCTCAACTGGAGGGGTTTTAACGAGGCACCAAATGACTCTCACGAAACTTACTGGTTAAGGAAGAATCCAAAAATGGATCCCTACTATTAAAGAGGAAGAATCCCGAAAACATCGATCCCTCAAAAATCAGAAAAATTACCAAAAATAGAAGCAAACATACAAGCATCGATAACTAATTACTATAAAGAAAAGCAAACATACAAACGCCAATAACGAGTTAATGCTGTAAAGATAAATAAACAAACAAACACCGAAAACCCACGATAACGTCCCAAGTCAAAAGCAATAGGAAAGAAAACAAAACGCCAAGCATATGTCTCATATAAACAAAAAGGAGACGCTTAAAAGAGATAATGAAAGGTCAACGATCAAATTATAAACCGTTAGCAAAAGTCGTAAAGGCGATAGTAAAATGTCAGGGATGATTACAAAAAGCCAATTAAAACGACAATAAGATAAAAAAGCTACCAACAAAAGTCGTCAACATTTAACCATCACTACAAAAAGAAACACAAGCAGACTGGTATCGGCTAGCACTATTAATCATCAAACTTCATCATCGCACCATCAAGCCCGAGAGTGGCATGACAGGTAGTTTCTTCCTCGCCATCGTTGTCAGGAATGTCGGCAACGAACATGAGGTCACCCTTGTAGAAGTCTTTATTGACATCACACTTCCCTTGGTTAAGAGGGATGCCATAGAAGTGTGCGGCTTGCTCCATGGCTTTATTGAAGCCGAGCTCATGTTGCTAAATGACGAAGTCTTGAGCACATCGTAGGTCCTCACCCACCTTATGTAGAGCTGCCTACAACTGCCCGACTTTCTCCTGTTCAGCTAGGGAAGTCACGATCATTTCGATCATGTTCTTCTTAAGATTTTCGTTTTCAACCAACATTTCCCTCTCCTTAACTAGTCAGCGGCTAAATCCTTGTTCTTTTGAACCAAGTTATTATTGGCTTCAAGGGCGCATTGTAGGGAGGATGCCGACTCCACCAACTAGGCTTTCATGCTTTCTACGTCAGCACCCTTCTGGTCTTTGATCACCGTGCTCACTCTCCTACTGAGGATGAAGGCTCGAGCACTTAACTTAAGAAGCGAGTCAGCCAACTCTAAGGGCTTGGCTCCCATGAAATGATTTTTCTCGATCGAACTTATGGAAATTGAAAGTTTATCGACCATGTATAGATCGTGACTGAGAAAACCTTGAACCGAACTCGACTCCGCTTCAATATGATGCCTCTTAGGAGACTTCCATGGAGAGGAACGGTCGGAACGGTAGAGAAAGGACTTCTTATGCTCTTTATCCCGTTGAGTCTTCTTTGGAGAATTCAGAGGCAGATTAGTATCACTGGCCGAAACCACCCTTAACAGTTCAACTAATTTTGCTTGAGCTGGCGGCGTCTTACCGGTTTCATCCCGTCTCTGTCGCATAAGCTCTTTATAAAAGAGTTTTCCCTCTTTTGGAGTTGCGAACGTCATTACCACTGCAAAAAACACAAAGTTAACAACTATCCAAGATAGAGACAAAACGAAAGCATACCCTCAACGTCAGCCAGTTGAGCCAGTTGAGTAGGCGACAAGAAGACTCGTAGAAGCTGCCGAGTAGGGAGCTTTCGAGGAAGCTTGTCCAAAATGGATAAGGTTTCCAAGTCTTCCCGAGTTAATGACGACCTTGGCCATGTGCAGAAGTGTGCCAGTTCACGAGTTCAGTAGAAGGGAAACTGAAGAGAATCACCATAAAAAAAAGGTGACGACCCTCCTCCCCTACCACAACTTTGAAAAAACTCCCCTTAAAGTATGAAGAGGTAAAGGGAACTAACAGGCACAACCTCAACTAGCCAATCAAGGACAACCACCCTACTCGGTTGCCCCGTCGGGTACTATACATTTGTAAAAAAGCTTGAGGAGTGGGTCTTAAATAAGGGGACATACACAACAACAAAAAAGCCTAGATATAGGCCCAACTATTCAGATGGAGTTGTGATCACGCTACATTTAAAGACCGTAATATCCCTATGGAAAACTCGTCCAAAGAAAAACGAACATGGACGTCGGTTATTAAGCACGAGTAAAAGAAAAAATAATCACCTATTTCCGAGTCCCTACCTAAACATACAACATTGGACGACAAGCACGGGCACAGGGAAATGGCCCCATCCGGTGCTTCCAGATCTAACATATCTATGCTAACACTAAATGACTTTGGGGAGGTAGTTGTGCCAAATCGATCGGACATTAAAGTCTACCCACTATCCAACAGCTTGGGTAGGAGGGGTATCCCGCTCGGTGGCGCCGATAGGAGGATCTGTTAGAATTATAGGGCTAAATAATAGGGGGTGAATTGTTTATGAAAGGTTTTCACAAATAATGACTAAGAATGAATTTCTTTAATGAATTATAGAAATAAGAATTAGAGAACCCAAAAGAAATAAGCTAATAAAACTGTTATCAGTAAAACAATTGATTAAAATTACGATATAACCGATTGTTTATATTATAGAGACAAAAGCAAGTATAAGCACTTTGTAAAGCATGAATATCAACCAGTTGAAATATGAAATAACCGGTTGATTATGACAGCAAGCAAATATCAAACATATTATAATAGAGAGAGATAGAGAGATTCACACAATCAAATTATACTGGTTCACTCAACCCTGAGCTACATCCAGTCCTCAGAACAACCTCTGAGTATTCCACTATGTAATCAATCACATATTACAACAACACACCACAAAGAGGTGACTTTGAATCCCACAAAGCCTACTCATCCCCTTTGTAACACTTCACACCTCAAGCCAAAATCCCATTGGCTTTACAGGATTTTACCAACACTTACATAGGTTTATCAAAGTACAAATATAGAAAACTAAGCAAGAATAGAAAACACCTGGAATTAGAAAACCAAAAGCCTTATGATCAGTTCTTGCACCAAAGCAAAGCTTTAACATCAATCTTGCTAAACTTTGAAAAACTTCTTTAAAAAAGTGAATCTTTAAACTCTCTCTTGATTCCACAATATTGTGTTAAACTTGTATATTAAAACATTTGAAAGAAGGTTATATTTATAGCATTTGAAATCTAGCCGTTTAAGGCAACATAACATAGTCAAATCAGTTTTGTTCTCATTTAAAACAGTTAAAACAGGTTTTCAAAAAAATGTTATGAAAGCACTCATTTAATTGGTTGAAACCACGATTTAACCGGTTGAATGGGTCAGGTAGTTACATAACCAATTCAAAAAACAGTTTCAAAACCTCATTTCCAGCTAAGTGACAAACAACCGATTGTCTCGACAATTCAACCGGTTGTTTTTCCTTTGTATGGAAAAACACTTTTTTGTTTTAAAACTGATTGATCAACCTTTGTGAAGGAATCAATGAATGATTTTAACAAAGATTCTAAATAGCTTAATCTAAACCCAAACCCAAAAAGCAGCACAGCTTTAGGCTTCATGTGGATTTGATACATCAAAGCTCTCATCTTTAACAATCTCCCCCTATTTGATGGAGACAAATCCTTGGGATGCTTTAGGAATGTTCTTTGTTTAGAATCTGTTGAATCTTGCATTCATTGTAAAGCATGAATATCAACCAGTTGAAATATGAAATAACCGGTTGATTATGACAACAAAGCCTACTCACCCCCTTTGTAACACTTCACACCTCAAGCGAAAATCCCACTGACTTTACAGGATTTTACCAACACTTACATAGGTTTATCAAAGTACAAATATAGAAAACTAAGCAAGAATAAAAAACACTTGGAATTAGAAAACCAGAAGCCTTATGATCAGTTCTTGCACCAGAGCAAAGCTTTAACAACAATCTTGCTAAACTTTGAAAAACTTCTTTCAAAAAGTGAATCTTTAAACTCTCTATTGATTCCACAATATTGTGTTAAACTTGTATATTAAAACATTTGAAAGAAAGCTATATTTATAGCATTTGAAATCTAGCCGTTTAAGGCAACATAACAGAGTCAAATCAATTTTGTTCTCATTTAAAACAGTTAAAACAGGTTTTCAAAAAACTGTTATAAAAGCACTCATTTAACTGGTTGAAATCACGATTTGACTGATTGAACGGGTCAGGTAGTTACATAACCAATTGAAAAATTGTTTCAAAACCTCATTTCCAGCTAAGTTACAAACAACCGATTGTCTCGTCAATTCAACCGGTTGTTTTCCCTTTGCATGGAAAACACTTTGTTTCTTTTAAAACTGATTGATCAACCTTTGTGAAGGAATCAAGGACTGATTTTAACAAAGATTCTAAACAGCTTAATCTAAACCCAAACCCAGAAAGCAACACAACTTCATGCTTCATGTGGATTTGATACATCAAAGCTCCTATCTTCAACAGGATCAACTAAAAGACGAGAGTCCTCGACAATATCACTAACGGTGACATTACCGCTAACGCGAGAAGACTCCGAATAACTCTCAGAACTAACCGAATAGGTCTCTGAGAGATGGAGAACTTCACGGGCTAGCATGATTCTGACAAACTTAGACATTCTTAAGGTAAAACTATGAGAAGCAAAGGATGACATGTTAGGTTACCTTGAGCGGGGTGAGGGGGGTGGGAGGGTGAGGAGTTATTCAGAGCAGAATTTGAGAAGAGGAAAACATTGATAGAAAGGAAGGGACCACCTCCTTTTTTATAGTGTTGGAAAAAAGAGAGAAATCGAAACGTTGCACAAATCTCGAGCGTTGGATCGAGACAAGAACAACGACTCAGATCTCATGACAGTTCAGACATGACAAGACAGCTAGCTGTCACATCAATGGTAGCATAGGCGGGACTCATAACCCAACAGTCACACGAGCAGTATTTGATGGCGAATCCAGCACACCACGGATAAGACCTTGGTAAAGCCAATCAGAGGCCACCATTGTCGACAATTAAGACTTTTCGCTTCCTCAAGAAAGCTCAAGCCTGGGGGCAAGTGTTATGTCTAGGATCAATGAAGTGAATCGACAAAGAGTCAAAAGCTTGTCTGGGAAAGTGAAGGCCATTTTGTAACAACAACGGCAGATCGACAGCGTTCGAGTTGTCGGATGACCGGACGGTCTAACGATAGGACGGTGTTCGCATCCTAACGAACTAATAAGAGCGCTAATCCTCATTAGGGATTATAAAGCATGGTTAAGCAACCATTGGGCCTTGATAATCCTTTTGTCCAGAAAAAACTCAATTAAACAATATAAATTAGAAGGAGCCCCTCAAGGTGAAGGGGATTACTATGGATTCCAACACGGAGCTATAAAAGTGACTTTCATTAAGCACCAGAGTATTTTTACTAATACCCACCTTCTCGAAAATCTAAAGAGGTGAAGACAAAAGTGATTCGATAGGAATGTCTCGAACAAGTTATAAGAACACATATAATAATATTTTTAAAAATAGATTTTTTTGTCAATGGAAAACTTTTTTTTTAAGTCTAACTCTTCTTATTTAAAATAAAATTTTCACTGAAAAAATGTTATTTTCATTAAATTAGTTGATAGTTAACCAATTATAGTTTCAATACAAACAACATAATTTTTCTTCTTTCTATATAATACATAAAAAATTTAATAATACTTAGAAACTTATAGGAACCATAGTTCCAAAGACCTATGATTTTCAAGATTTATGATTTTTGAATATGAACAAAAATTTAACAGTCTTTTTTCGATATAATTTTTCTTACCATAGCATAAAAAGTGTACTCTAATGGTATATTATAAAAGTAAAAAAATTAACAAAAATGAAATAAAATTATTTAATTAAACATAAATTATTACAACAGTATTAATTTTATTAACGATTAACGTAGTTGAATATCTATAATATATTATTAAAAGAAAAAATAACATTAATTATATTAATGTTGAATAAATCACTAAAAAAATTAATTTTATACAAAAGTTATTTTTCCTTTTAATAAATATGTATAAGAATTATAAAAAATCATAGACGTATTCAATTACTAAATTAAAAAAGTTTAAATAAAATTAAAAAAACTAATTGTTATTTTAATCAATATACTATTTAAAAAAAGAATAAGAAAAAGAGTGTGGGAAAGGACACATGACAGGGAGTAGAAAAGAAAACTATAGTGTTGTCTGATCATAAAATTCTCATCCTTTCTCTTCTCTGTCCTAATTATTTTCACTCATACCAAAACTCAAACACAGTGTGCAGCAGCAGCAGCAACAACCAGTGAAGATGGCTCTGCAACTATGGGAGACACTGAATGAAGCCATAATTGCCTACACTGGCCTTTCTACGGCCACCTTCTTCACCCTCCTCGCCCTCATTCTCGCCATCTACTATGTCGTTTCCGGCCTCTTCCCCTCTTCCGACCACCGCCACGACGCCCCGCGCGACTTCGAGCCCCAGATGGAGCCTTTGCGACCCCCAGTTCAGATCGGCGAGGTCACCGAAGAGGAACTTAAGGCCTACGACGGCTCTGACCCCGAGAAGCCCCTCCTCATGGCCATCAAGGCTCAGATCTATGATGTTTCGCAGAGCAGGTATAGGGGTGATAAGACCATTTTTTTTTGTTTTTTATTCTTGCCCTTTTTGATTTTTTGTGATTTTGGATTCTGGGTTATCGTTTGTTTGGTATAATAATGACTCATGACACCCACTCAGCGTAACACAAGACCCCTTTAGTAGTTCTTTTTGTGTTTGGTTTTTACTCTTTTTGTTTCTGGGTATTTGGGTTCTGGGTTTTCGTTTTTTTGGTCAACGGAGGCATTTTTTGTTTTCTGTTTTTTTTTTTCTTTCTTAGATATGTATTTCAGGAATGGACAAATCTTACATGCAGTTCTACATATGCTTTTAGTTTTGTTTTTCTTTCTTGGTAAAATTTGTGTTTATCTTAATAATTGGCGCAATAAATGTCAATATAGGTTATAGAGGCTTCTTCTAGTGAAAATCAGAGTTTTATTTTGCTTATTCGTGGAATAATGGTTTATATTAACAATTCAACATAAATTATCAAGGTAAAACTCTACTTCCAATTTGAGAACACCGTCAAACGCACCTGAGCAAATTGTATGCATGTTTTTGTTGGACAAGTATGCGTTTCAATGGTTTTCCTTCTTTTTGTTTGGATTACTTTTGTAAGTAATTGTTCCCTCTTTTAGCAACTAATATTCGCTGTTGTGTACTACAATTTACTATTATTTTATAATGAGGCTGTTATCTATATTTGCTGTCATTTGGTAGGAGTGGGAAGGTAAATCGAGGGATTCAATATGGGGAATGTGTATGTATGGAGTTGAATAATGTTGTATTGAAATACGTTGTTAGGCCTCCACTTCTCAACACTTGGTCGACACTTCTGTTAATCTAGCCTTAGGGTCTGCGTTGATTAGGAGGAAAAGTGGGTGGGTGGAAAAAGGATTGCTTACTGATAATGACATTTAACCAAATTTATGTTCTTGAGAGAAAGTGACTTTGTCTAATTTTCCATCTTTCTCAACTGAAAGTCAAATATGCACTAAATGTAAAGTGAGACATTCATTTCAGTTTTCCTCTTTCAACTCTGTAGTTGGGGGATATGTGTATATTGACGGAGAAGGATGAAATTGAGTGAAAAAGAACTGAATTGAATGATACTTGGTTCCATTCATTGGGTTGCTTAAAATTTGATGGAATAGAATGTGATGGAATGTATTCTGTTCTGTTTCATCTAGTATCCCTCATTTTGTTCCCTTTCAATAAACTAGTACTAATTTTGTTCCAGCATAAAAATATCCAATCATTATAATGGTAACCTTTTTCTGTTCCATCTTATGAGGCTCGGACACTTCTTCTTAAATGACGTATCCGTGTCGGACACACGTATCCGTGTCGACACTCGTACGACACTCGTAGGATACTTATCGGTGAAGTGTTCAATTCAAAAAAATATTTTTGGATTTTTTAAAATTCTAGCACGGTTCTAACATAATTTTAAAAGGTATAAATACAATAACTTTCTAAAAACTCAAATTTATTATATAAATTTTTATTATGATTATAAAAATAAGAACAAATTCTTTTGAACCAGTCATGAAAAATATCTTACTGCTCCCAAAAGAATTTGGAACATACTTTTGCACATAAATAGATCCGTGTTCCCGTATCCTACATTTTAGAAATTATACGGATCTCCGTGTCTGTATCCGTGTCGTGTCAGTGTCTGTATCCTTATCTGTGCTACATAGGTTCCATCCCATTTCATTGCACTCACCGTTCAAGTAAACAGTTGTTTTTTCTTTGTCAGTTTGTTGAGAAGGGTGTCTGTCTTTTTATGAATGCAGTGTGTATCTATCTTCCAATGACTTTAGCTGTAGTTCTCATGCATCTTAACGAGAGGTTGCAAAATATAGTATTCATACATATGTTCTTTAGTTTTTGGTGATCTGAAAGATTGATCAAGGTGGTTATTGTGTCAAGGGTTATCAATCATCATTTATCACTGCAGTGTTTCTCTCTCTAGAAATAATGAACGTGTATATATTTAGTTTCATCTGGAAATTATGATTTGGGGGTTCCTAGGCCTGATAGAAATACTGCTTTATCAAATTATGAACTTGATAAATCTAACTCGTTAAATTAGCTAAAATTTCAAATTTTTTTACAGTTTGATTCATGAAAGTTTCTGATTGAGGATTGTGGGCAGGTGTGGCAAAGGGAGGGCAACACATGCATCTTATTTTTTAAGTAGTAGTTTGGTAAGACTTATTGGGAAGTTGCGTGTTGTTTGTCAATTTTCATTTAATTCTAATCACGCTAGTTATCATTAAGTTGCTTGCTTTATTTTTTTTGCTGCTCTATTTAGTCTGTCATAAACAAGTCTTTAGCGTGAGTGAAATTGTCTCCTTAAATAACTTCACTTTGGCATTTTCATTTCTACTTCAAATTCTAATTTTCCTTTTCTACTTCAAATTCTATTTTTCCTTTTCTACTTCAAATTCTATTTTTCCTTTTCCACTCAACATCACAGTTGAACCCAGCAAAGTCTTAAACCTTATTTCACCCAAAATTCAGTAACAAAAATATTAAACTTGGCCAAAAATGAAACGAAACAAATCCTAATCTCACATCCAACTTCCTTCAGATTTGATTATGTTTTCACAAAAAAATTTAACTTCAACTTTTAAAACTACTTCATATCTGAAATTAATCACATATCCCCAACTATTTGAATAGCAAATTAAAAAGAAGACCAGATTTGTTAACTTTAAAAACAGATGGAATACGTTTTGATCATTGAAGAGCTTAAATACCAACTAACTAATCCCAAGCCGCATGTTTTAGAAATGAAACTGTGTAAGCTTCTGATAGTAGATTAAGATTCTTGACCTATAGTCAAATAAAACTTAGAGGTAAGTGCTCAGCTGTTAAACTAAAGGAGGAATATTGGGTTTCAATAGAGTGATGCAACAATCTGGAAGAAAGGGTAATCTAGGTAGTAGGTTAATCTGGATTAGAAGATTCAAAACTCATTTTTTCATCCCATAATACAGTGAAATTGGGCCAATTTTCTATTTGGATAACGTGTTGGATATTATTGTTGTTGTGTTTTTGGCTTGGATGATTGGTTTGAAAAGGCTTGAATTGCACAATCAAACTCTAAGAAAAGGTGTAACTTGCAAAGTTTTTCCTTTGTATATCTGTTGTTAGTCAAAATAAGAAAGGTTATTATCATCAGAAAAACCCAAAGCATACCTGATTTTGTTTTGCTAGCTACGAAGAATATTATATTTGATTTTTTCTTTTCAAAATCCACCAGGATGTTTTATGGACCCGGTGGACCGTATGCTCTATTTGCTGGGAAGGATGCTAGCAGAGCTTTGGCAAAAATGTCTTTTGACGAGAAAGATCTAACAGGAGATATCTCTGGTCTTGGCCCATTTGAGCTTGAGGCCTTGCAAGACTGGGAATACAAGTTTATGTCCAAGTATGTAAAAGTTGGAACTGTTAAAACGAAAGTTCCAGTGACTGAACCATCAGAATCAACACCCCATGATGCTGAATCTTCCAAGCCTACTGAAGATGGTCCATCAGAATCAGCTGCTGTTAAAAATGACGAAACCCCCTCAGAGGTTGATGCTGATAAAGAGTAATAATAGTTGGATGAAGTAAGAGTAATTGTCTTGCAAACAGTGGAAACTGCTATCTAGAAACTTCTGAAAAAGACTGATCCTTGCCAAATGTATTCAGTAACTATAAAATAAGTTATTAGTTTAGGCCAGTCCCTTTGTCTAAGTATTCTGTTTGATAAATAAGAAATTCATAGTATTTTTCAGTTTTCCTGTGTTTAAGCTGCTTCATGTAACTTATGAGAGCTATATAATAGGCAATAACCCAATAAACATTTGGGAGTACTGAGCCAAGTATTGAACGAGTGCGTTTAATCTATCTATATGGCATGGTACAAGGTAGAATCTTTTATTGTGATTATACTTTGGCTTTCTTTTTCATGGAATAATTTGATTGATGTCTCATCTTATTAATTCCATGAATTAGCATGTAGTTGATGTCTTTTAATTGAACTATACTGTTGTGGAAGGTTTGGTAAACAGAGACTTAGACCATACCTCCAAGAGATCATCAACTTCCTACAAGGGTGAAATGAAATATCTTTGCTATTCACCAGAAAGTGGTATATAACATGAGGAAATCCAAACACGGACATGATCTATAAACTCAATCACTTTGAATTCTACTGACTACCTATTGCAATCATTGAGAAAAAAATACAACAATTAAATAAGATTTTTGAGCTGTGTGGAGCACCAGTTGAAGTGAACTGGCCCGGTGTTTCCAAGACTCCTTGGTATAATCAGTTTAAGCCAACAAGACCAATGAAAAGACATCTTCTGGGAGTTTTCAGACAATAAGGGTCATTATGAGAATAAGTAATTCTACATGGTTTTTATCTGCTCCCTCGCCCAAAAAAGCAAGAAAAAAAGTATATGTTGCATTCTATTTTATTTTGCATGTGTGTCTTCTATTTTATTTTTGCCTGTGTGCCTGATGTTCTTAATAGCTTTTCTCTCTGACTGAATTGTAGTTTTGATCGTCATGCTCTGGAATTGTTGGAGAAGATGCTGATACTTGATCCTGCTCAAGTATTTTTTTAACTTCTGAATAAAATGTTCAGTTGTTTCATTTACAAGTAATGTCATTAACTAAACCACTTTAACCTTATAATTTTATGGGTATTTTCTGGAATTGAATTTAATCTGTAATGTTGTTAATTAAAATTAACTAAAATATTTTTGTTGGTCTTGATGAATTAGTTATTTGATTTTTCATACAAGAATAGGGAGAAGTATTTTAAAACATGATACACTATATAGTTTTCGGTGTAACCCAATGATATTATCATTCAGCATTCACTACTGGGAGATATCCTTTTGGATGGTTGTTCTAGATCTGTATCCTATATTCTTTTGGCAATTAGATTTCTGGACAGAGATTTACTGCTAAGGATGTGCTTGATGGTGAATACTTCTGGATTGATCTATTACCATGTATGCCTCCCATTATAGAGTATTTATTTTCAAAATATTATTTTTTTTCTTGGAGGAAGTATGTTATCTTCATAGGATTATATGCATATATTGATAGAGCCAAATTAGAGAGTGAAGGCCCAAAGGATCAGCTTGCTTGCACATGAGCAGAGGGAGGGAATTCTCTTTCTCTCTGTGGGAGCTGCGCTCTATGGACATTGGGGATATTCTCCCTTTTGCATTTACAGTTATATTTTCAGAAATCAAAGAATATATTATCTTCACTGATATTTGTTTTCATTTGCTATTGCTTTTTAAGATTTGGTTCCTAACATTATATCCTTGTTGTTTCCCATTCAAGTATGTTGCTTCTATCAACAATCATGTACATTTTTCTTTTCAACTCACTGTTATTCTATGTTTGACATAGTTTACTCAAATTTAAGTCATCTCATGAGTTCCAGACCAAGAAAAAGCTTCAACAGCAACTACAAAACGGTGAATTGGGTCTGTGGCAGAATTGGTTTAAGTTGTTGGTACCAATAAGAGGTAAGTGCTAATATGGTAGCTGTTCTAATGATAAAAGTTTGATTTAGCACCTTATGAAAATGCCTTAGACAGTTTGATATGGGATATATATTGGTTGTAGTAATTACAAGGAATATGGCTAAATTAGAATTTGTGTAGTGAAATAATTCACGTAGTTATTATTTTTTTATATAGTTACGAGCTAATATAACTTTTTTAATACCTTATGAAATTGTTTTTTGACCATAATTTTTATGCATTGTAGGTTTCATTTAATCTATCATCACAAATCTTATTCTTTCTTCATTGTTTCTTCCTGTTCCTCTTTATTAGTTGTAGTTGGCATACAGAAACCATTTATTTTGCACAATTGAAGGCACTCAAACAAACAAACAAACCCAATTGTAGTGAACCAAGAAAAGAAGAAGAAAAATAATAAAGAGAGGCTAGTTCAATTTTCAAATTATCTTTTTTCTTGTACTTACTTGATAGAAAATGAAGATGAAGATGCGGAAGTAGAATGTGGGAGAAATTTCGGGTAAAAGGAAGTAGAGAGACATGAGAGGAAGGAAGAAAAGTAGATGAAGAGTGGAACAAGAATGGTGAAAGGAAATGTAGAAAAAGAGGTGAAAAGACAAAAGAAAGGAGAAAGATGTTGAAACTTTGTTATGTTTCAAAAGACTGTAAAAGGTGGAAAGAAATAAGAGAGAATAAAAGAAGGATGGAACAAGAGTATTACCAACATAAAGAAAAAAATAATGCAATGTGTTTAGTGCAATTGGCTAGTTACAGTTACAATGGCAACATCATATTTTATAAGTGTAAAATATACATGAATTTAAAAAAAAACATTGTAAATCTTTATGGTGATATAAAAAAATTGGTTAATATAGTTATCAAATATATTAATTAGGTTGAACAAAAGGTTAAATAACTATGTTTTTTAGAGAAGCCATTGGACATCCACTCTAAGGGAAAAATTATCAAAATTGTGTAACTTAGTAATGAAAATACCAAAATGAAAAAATGCAGTAAAAATTATGGGCAAGTCGCCAACAAGAAATACGACTTTTGAATTAAATTCCCAATCATACATACAATTTTAATTAAGTCCATTAATTTACTTAATTTTTTTTAATGAAAGTCGTCGACTGATATGACAACTTCAGTTTAAAGTCCAAAAAATTTGAAGTTGGAACTATGTATTGGTGATTTCAGTAGAAATATTTTTTTCTCATCGAAATATTAATTAATATATTTTAAAATAAAAATATGTATTATTAATTTAGAAATTGTTTAAAATTATATAAATTGAAAAATGTGATTTTTTTATTTTATAGCTTATAATATCAAATTTATTTTTTTTTATTTAAAAAAAATCATATATGAAATTGAAGAATTAAAACTATTTTTTTTTACAAAAAACAACCCTAAATCAAGTTTTGATAATTAAAAATATATATGGATTGTTTTAAATAAATTGGATTAAAAATAGGTTGTGCATAAATTAAAAATATTTAGTATTTTATAAATATTGTTAAAGTTCAAAATACTTTTTTTTTTGTTTTAAAAAAATTATTATGTTCGTGAAGTAACATTTAGGGTTGATACAATTATAAATAAATGGGGTAGCGTCCATGGGAGATAAAGAAAGTTGATGCAAAACATACTTGTTTGTCAATAAATCTTTCAATAGACCATGTTAATTTGGACTCAATCCATATTGTGTCAATGGTGTTGACTTCAATAAAAGCAAATCCCTCCATCCCAATTAAAAGTTTAAATGTAGAAATAAAAAATCTTCATGACTATACTATCACATAGAAAAGCATGGCTGGAAAAAAAGAAAGCTCTTGTTATGGCGTTTGACGATTGGGAACAGACCTACAATAATATTTCTAGATGGTTGGAAGTAGTAAAAGAAAAAAAATATGGGGACAATTGTGCATTATATTATTCTCCTTGTATGGTTGATGGTGTTCAAAACATATCTTGTTACACGTTGGATCACGTGTTTTGGTCTTTCAAGTCTTGTATCGATGGTTTCATTTTTTTGCAAGTCTATTGTACAAGTTGATGGGACATTTCTAATAAGAAGATATCATGCAACATTGTAGCTTGCAATCACTCGAGAGGGGAATCAAAACATATTTTCATTGGTGTTTGCAATTGTTGAAGGCGAGACTCGGGGGGCTTTAATCTAGTTCTTCCAGTTCTTGTGACAATATGTGACACCTTAACTGCACTTGTGCATTATTAATGATAGAGGAACCAACATATTTGCAGTATTACAATCCAAAGAAGTTGGATGGAAAGAGATTACCTCATTTTTGTGTATTGCATATGCCATATCGCATCGAGCTTAAACAAAAAATAGAAAAATGGCGAGTTCAAGAGACAATTGGTTAACATGGATAATAACATTGCTTACCTTCCTTCATACATAATTATGAGCTTTTACCATTTAAATAATTTCATTTACTTCTTTGTGACAACTTATGAGATGAAGTAACCCACTGTATAGGCAAAACTATCAACTATGCGATCTGAGTTCAAGTAAGCAGTTTTCTGGATAGTTCACATACTGTTAGAGAAGGGGACTCAGTCATACGATGGGAAAAAGAGGTATGACCATATGACGACAAATCTACCGGAATGCATGCACTTCGTTCAACTCCTTCCTTTCAATTTCTGCTTTGGTTAAGGCAACTTTTGAAAGAACAAAAAACATGGTTTGTGGAATGAGGCTTGAAGATAGACATCATGTTACGTGCAAGTCATTATTATCTAGAAGATATTACAGTCTTACTCAGAAAAATTTAACAAGATTTAACTATGTACTTTGTAGATTTAATCAAGATAGTTTTAAATTTGATGTCCAATAATTAGACACCTTCTAACATGGTCGACAACCCCAGTCATATACAGTTAGATTAAATGATTGATGGTGTGATTGTGGCCACTTCCAAGTTCTTCGGCTTCCCTGTTGTCATGTTATTGTCGTTTGTTCCTTTTGTCATTTACAAATGATGACATTCGTTGATCCATTCTACAACTTTCGCGCCATTAAAGATGCATGGAGTTGAATTCCATCCAGTTCGAAACAAGGTTTATTACTCTACTTATACCAGACCAAATTTTTTATATCTGAACCCCACATGTAACACTAAGAGTCGGGACGACCAGTTACAACTCATTTGCATAATGATATGAATCAACAAATTCAGAACAAGTCAAAGAAATGTTCTTACTGTCACAATGAAGGTCTCAACAGAAAAAATTATCCATTAAAATCATTATTTGTAATGTTGTTTTGATAAAATATTTTAATATCATCATCTTGTAATCAATAATTTAATTTTTTTAATGTATTTATTTTAACATAAATACATGTATACTATTACTTTTTATATATTATATAATCTATACTTTCATTAACATTCATATTACATAACAAAAAAAATATACATAAACCATATCCCATTTATTAATAATTGTATCAACCATAAAAACTACTTCATGATCATATTTTTTTTTAAATAATAAAAATATTTTTAACTTTAACAATATTTTAAAAATAGTTAATATTCTTAATTTTTCGCATAACTTATTTTTAACCTAATTTATTTAAAATACTTCATATATATATATATATTAATATATCAAAACTTGATTTAGGGTAGTTTTATTTTAAAAAAAATAGTTTTAATTCTTCTAACTTTATATATAATTTTTTAAATGAAACAAAATTAAAATTTTGATATTATATAATATAAATGAAAATTTCACAATTATTCAGATCATAATTTTAAACAATTTTTAAATTAATATATACATATTTTTATTTTAAAAAAATATTAATTATCATTTTGATAAAAAAAAAATTCAATTAAAATCATTAATTGGGATGACAACTTCACTTTCAGTTCAAATCAAATACATTAAAATTGACGATTTCAAGTACAAATTTTCTTTGTATTTTATTTAATTTGAAATTGTCATTCTTTTTATTAAAAAAATTAAAATAAATTAGTGAATTTAATTAAAGTTGTATGTCAAATTTAAGTGTCTCGTACTCACATTACACGACATTGAAAATAAATTGTCCTTCCTATAACTTTTTTCATCATTTACTCATTTTCGTATTTTCATTACTGAATTACACCATTTTAGTGTAATTACCACTCTAAAGAGTGATCCCCTGTAACATTTTTCAAATATGGTGCATGTGTTGTGATTAAGGGGGCTATGATTAGTTAATTTAGTTGCCAAATGTGATTAATATTACGAAGTGGACTTTAAGCCTAACTCAACCCCATAAAACCGGTTCATAGGGTTGAGGTTTGCACCCACTTATATACAATGAAAGGCTCTAATCTCTACTGCCAACTCGTGCGTGGGACTATATATTATGGGTGGTCCGATAGCGGCTCTAATCTCTACTGCCAACTCGTGCGTGGGACTATATATTATGGGTGGTCCGATAGCGGCCCGATAACAGGTGGCACGATAGGCCAAACACAAACACTCGTTAGGATAAGCTCGAAATGGCTCTGATACCATATTACGAAGTGAACTTTAAGCCTAACTCAATCCCATAAAACCGGCTCATAGGGTTGAGGTATGCACCCATTTATATATTATGAAATGTCCTTATCTCTAGTTGATGTGGGATCTCCAACAATTAACCAAGCTGAATGAATGGTTAAATAATTTTTTTTGTCCATAAAAGCATTAAATACACACCTTTAAAGAAGGACTTCTCTATGTCAAGACTTTTTTAAGTGTTGTGCATGTGACGTTGTTCAAGGGGTATATGTGATGAGTACATGGATAAATGATAAGACTTAGACTAAAATATGAATTATATATATATATATATATATATATATATATATATATATATATATATATTCATTACAAGAAAAACTTGAAATAGAAATCAGTTTTAGAGACAACAAAAAATTAGTTGTTATAGTAACTAAATTAAAGATATTTTAGAAACTAAAAAAAATGGTTTCTAATTAGTTTAAATTAGTTTTTATTATTGTTAAATGGTTTCTAAATTGGTATCTAATTAGTTACCAAGGTTTTAAGTACCAATTATTTAGTTTCTAAATTTGGTAGCAAAAACTTTGGTTGCTAATTAGATACTAATCTAGAAACTATTTAACAATAATAGAAACTAATTTAGAAACCAAAAATTTTGTTAGTCTTTAAAATTGTCTCTATTTAGTCACTATAGCAACTAATTATTTTTTATCTCTAAAAGTGATTTGTATTTCATGATTTTCTTGTAGTGATTGTGTCTTTAGGGACCCTTTGTATTTCTTTCTATATAATTTTTTTTTAATTAGAGACTTATGAATATTATTTTTAATTGGTTAATCAAATGAGTTAGTAGATGAGCATAATTAGTGGATGAACTTAGTAGTCTTATATCCATCATATAAATAGGTTTATGTTAAATTTTATAAGTTAAAACTCATTTTATTTTAACAAGCACCCAAAAAGAAGAAGGAATGAAAGCTTAATTGAAAATGAATTACCGTACCTGAATCAAAAATTATGATCGACTCAAGTTGATATTTAAGTTGTCACATTCTCATATTTATACTCTAAAAAAAAATTAAGAATGAACATCTATAACTCATTTATAGATTTTCTAATTTTTTATTCAAAAAAGTTATCTCTACTAAAATTTTATGTATTACATATAAATGTTGAATAATTTGTATTTCGAAGTTTGCCTAATATAAATTTTAATAAAAATAGAATATAGGTAAAAATTCGAAACCTACTTTTCCGACAACTGTGTGTACCTTAAACCTACCATCATCCTTCCTTAAATAATTTTTTCCTTCCATGATACACCTTGGATCTGATAAAGATAAGAAACCGAGCTGAATAGAAATTAAATTCCATCTAAATTGCTACCACTCTCTCAAGATTTTCAAAATTTATTTTTACAAAAATACCAAAACAATTAATTCAACACCACAAACTTTGTTTCGTGATAGATCGAAGTATCAACCTAACTGAAATACCAAGTTTTATAGTGATATTACTACAATAAAATCATGAAATAGAAACTAATTTTAGAGACAAAAAATAAGTAGGTGCTATAGTGACTAAATTAGAAATTATTTCAGAAACTAAAAATTTTTGTTTTCTAAATTAGTTTCTATTATTGTTAAATGATTTATAAATTAGTATCTAATTAACAACCAAGGTTTTTGCTACCAAATTTAGAATCTAAATAGTTGGTAGTTAAAACCTGGGTAGCTAATTAAATACCAATTTAGAAACTATTTAACAATAATATAAACAAATTTAAATTTTTTTTTTTAATTTCTAAAATATCTCTAATTTAGTTACTATAGCAATTCATTATTGTTAGGTCTTGGTTTCTATTTTATGATTTTCTTATTATAATGTATTTAACATGAAATTTTTTATAAAAAAATAGAAAGAATCGAAGGCCACAAATTTTGTTACTTTTGCTTTCACTTTATGAATCCTCTAATCTCCTCCCATTGGGTTTGTATTTCCAGAAGATATTTATGCATTTGTTGGCATTTGGTGTCCATACTGTTAGGCGAGTAGCTACCATACTGTTTTGATATATAGGGTAACTATTAAAGTGTGAAAGAGAAGGGATAAGATGGGATTTAATGGAAGTAAAGTTTGAAGAAGATGAAAGTGACTAGGTGATAAGAAAAGGTTATGAAAACCGTCCTCTTCTTCCTTACATGTGAAGGATGGTAGATGGGTTAAGATGAACTAACTTTGGTGAGAAATTGGGTTTTGAAAGAGATTGATGATGGAGTTATATGGTAATTGCTATGAGTTGGATAAGAAAAAAAAAGGAGGATGGAGATTAATGTAATTTAGTTGCTGCTAAAAACTAATTTGATAGGGAGACAAACATGGCATGAAAAAAACTTATTTAGAAGGCTAGATTGAAAAAAAATTATGCCACACTAAACCCTAAAATAAAGTTATGTTAAATGATCAAGAAACTAGTTTTCACCATAAATATATGTTGAAAATAGATTTCCAATATTCTTATAAAAATTTGATATATAAATTACTAGAAAATTATTAAATAGAAGTAATTTTTAAAAATAAAAAATAATTAGTTATTATATTGACTAAATTAAATGTTATTTTAGACATAAAAAATATTTGGTATCTAACTTAATTTCTATTGTTGATAAGTAGCTTCTAAATTGGTATCTAATTAGTTATTAAGATTTTAACAACCAATTATTTAAGTTCTAAAGTCGTTAGATAAAACCTTGATAGATAATTAAATACTAATTTTAAAATTATTTATGAATGCTAGAAACTAATTTAAATGTCAATTATTACTTTAATCTTTAAAATAGTATTTAATTTAGTAAATATATCAATTAATTATTTAATTTTTTTAAAATTAATTTTTACTTATTTTCGTGTTAGTTTGTGTTTAATATCTCCAATACATCAAATACAATTTTGTATCATTCTCTTTGGAATATTCATTATCACTCTCATATAAAATACTTTCTATTAATCAAAATACTAAGAATACTATAAATAAAATTAGGGTTATCTTAAAATTTGAAATGTGGCAAGGCATATTTAAATCTATAATATTTTTGTACATGCATGGACATTTATGAGGAAAAGAAGTGTCGTGTAAAATCAATTCTCCTTGGATACCTAACCTAAGCTCTATGCTCACACTATAAAGCTCAAACTGTTGGTCCAATCACACATTGGTGTACATTTTTGATATTGAGAGGCTATTAATCAACCAACTACTTCTCTTTTTATTTCAAGCAATCAAGATTGGATGTATGGAAAATGTGCCAATTATCCATGCAACTGTACCAATTGTTGATTACTATGTAGAGATTAATATGATGGATAGGGAAATTATAGTCCAATTAATATTATTAAAAAATTATTTAATAATAATTAATTTTAAAATTAAGAAATAATTAATACCAAGATACTATTTATAAATTAATATAAAAATTTATAAAGTATTTTTTAATATTAATATACAACACTAGTTACGTTAGTTAGCTATTATAAATTAGTCTTTAATTAAAAAATAAAAATTAATTTAAAATATAAAATAATTAGTAGTTAAAATCTTTTATAGTTAATTGATTTTTGTTATACTTATATATTAACTTTGATTGATCCTTAAATTGCTTTTTATTCAAACACTTCAACTTTAATTTCAACCTTTTTTTTATAGATAACATTATAAGAAAATTATATTCGATCCTCATCAATGGTGTTTAAGCAAGTTAGTGAAGTTAATTAACAATCAAGAATTAGGTAATACACTTCTAAACATGACTCAGACTCTGTAAACTGACCCAATAAGAAAGACTCACTAAAATAATATAAATAGTACAAATTCTAAGAATCAGGTACGTCATCATACAATGCTCTGATTATCGAGCATCAAATACTAAAACTGACTTGAGCGTCAGAGTGCCTTCTACAGGTTCCATTCGAGTCTGGGTTACGAGAAGATTGAGAGGTGGAACGAGCAGAGGGAAGGAAGGAGCTTGCAGAAAGGAGTTGAAGTACAGACTTACCGACCAAGCAAGGAGAGGAGAAGTCTCAATAGTTCTCTAGGCCCTAACCCCGTCCAAGAACAATTAGTGCCCACCATGGGGCCGAGAGAGTTCTTGTTAAGAAGAAAGTAGATGGTATCAACCCAAAACATGGCCAGTGAGAGCATGTCTGAAGCTGAGCAGATGACACTACTAATGTCACTACATAGGGAGATGGGTGAGATGAGAAGGAGGAATGAGGAAACCGCACGGAAGAATGAGGATGAGATCCTAACTCTCCGAAAGGAGAATGAAGAGATGAAGAAGAAGCTTAGGGAAGGAGGATCGTCTACTGGACCGACCAACCCTATTGGCAGGTCCTTCACCACCCCCACCGCCCCAAGACCGTTAAGGAGCCGAAGGACAAGATCCACATCTAAGAGGTGGATGACGAGTCCTACCCGAACAAGTCGGCCCCAACGACCGAAACCCTCGATTCAGTTACCGATTCCATAATCGGGGTACCACTGTCGAACAAGTGGAAAGACTTCAACAGGGAGCGCTATGATGACACAACTGACTCGAACGAACACATGGATGCATACACCACGTACATGAGCCTTTACACCTTGGAAGACGCGATCCTGTGCCGAGTGTTCCCCACATCGTTGAAGGGAGGAGCCTTGAGTTGGTTTACCAAACTCCCTCTCAACTCTGTTGATAGCTTCACAATGCTGGTGTTCATGTTTGAGATATAGTTTGCCACCAGCCGACCGCACCACCTTACCTCTATCGCCCTGGTTGGTATCCGCCAGGAAAAGGGAGAGTCCCTAAGGAAGTTCAGAAAGGTAGATGTGAACATCCGAAACTTGAGCCCTGATGTGGCCATGCACCACATGCCAACGACCTTGCGACCATGAATGTTTGTCGATAACCTCTACATGCAACCTGCCGCCAACTTGGACGAGTTTAAGAGAAGAGCCACCAAGTTCATGCAGTTGGAAGAGCTGAGAGAGTTCCACAACCAAGCCCGAGTAGAGGCCAGTAGAGAAAAAAAGAAAGGAGGAGAAAGAGCGCCAAGGTTGATCAACTTCTGGTTGAGGAGATAGACGTAGAGACAACCAGGGGAGCCGAATCACAAGATACACCCCTCTGGTTGCCGACAGGGGAAGGATCCTGAACGAGGCCCTAAGCGCCGAGTTGATTCCACCACCAAGGAAGGTTGCAAGCCTTGACAATTCCGACCGTACCCATAGGTGTTGGTATCATTAGAATAGTGGGTACACCACCGAGGAGTGTTAGGCCCTGAAGGATAAGATTGAGGAAATTATCCACGTCGGGCATCTCTTTCGATTCCTGTAAGGGGGGCAAGGTGTAAAGCGGTCCCCACGAAGGGAAGATCCAATCAGGAGAAGAGACTACACCCCCACGAGGGTGCAGGAGAATGACCGATGACCTGAGCGTCGGCCGAGGAGAGATTCCCAGAAGAGACGACCTTCCAAGGAGGGAAGGAAGAAAAGGTGATCGCGAGGTCATCAACATAATATCTGGAGGGTTCACAGGAAGAGGGAGCTTCAACAATGCCCGGAAGAAACACCTAAAAGCGATGCATGAGGCGAACACAGTGTCATTCCAGCCGAGGATGCCACCCATCACCTTCACCGACGAAGACTTCAAGGGTGTCGACCCTTCACAGGATGACCCCATGGTGGTATTGGTCGACATTGATAAGTTCACCATCATGAAGACGTTGGTGGACTAGGGGAGCTCAATGAACATCCTTTACTGCAAAACCTTCAAACGGATGAGGATACCCGAGGAGGAGATGAGGCCGTTTGATGATCATGTGGTCGGCTTCTCGGGGGAGAAGGTGGGCACCCAGAGCTACATCAAGCTCTACACTGCCTTCGAATAGCTCTACACTGCCTTCGACGAGGAGATGACCAACAAAATGATCAAGATCTTGGAAGACTAGATTCTTTATTTTTCTTTTAGAAATGAGTACGAGTATTTTACATTTAATAAAATGTTATAAATTATTTATTTTTTATTAGGAAAAATTTAAGATTAAGTTATTTTATTTCGTTTCCTAACTTCTAATTTAATAATATAAAACTTTTCTTCTATATGATGCATATTAACTCAGTTTAGAAACATAGGTATGGATAATGTAAAATATAGTTAAACGTATCTTAATCTTAACATGTAATATAGTTATTTATTTATTAAAATAAGATAATTTCATATATAAATTACTAATATTTTTTTTTAAATTATCTAAATATATAAATCATATTAATCTGACAATAATAAAAATGGTCTTGATAAAATATATGATTTTGGTGTATTTAAATTGATACGATTTTAATATAATTAAATTTTAAATAAAATTAATATTAGTTGAAATTTAATTATATTAAAATTAAAATTATGTCAAACGATTATTTTTAAAATTTTATCTAATTTAATAATGAATTTATGAAATTATACTATTTTGGTTAAAAAATGTAATATAGTTATTATTTAGAAAGTGTGCACACTTCTCAATTGGATTTTGCAGTCAAATATTTCACACATTTCTCTTTGATAAAGACAGATTCTATAATTTAAAAATATGTCAGTCTGAAACTAATTTCTTTAAATACTGAAATGATTTAAAGATCTAATATTATCTTTGAAGAAAACAGTGATATAAAAATGAAGCATGGCCACATAGAATTATGATTGAAATGAAGCATGGCCACATAGAATTATGATTGAAATGAAGCAGTGATGTTTAGGATCTCTCACAGACAGCAACATGTATAGAAAAGTAAGAACTAGAAAGAGTTACCTTTCTGTTGTATCATCAACTTTTCCTTTTCTTAAATGTCTTGGCCCCTCTCAACCGTATTCCATGATCCGTATCAGTAACGTTTTACAGACTGGTTGACAAAGAACAACTCAGACCTTACAGTATCTCAGCTATAAAGTTTGTGCACCACACACACCAAAACTTTACAAACTATGCACATTTACACATAAATGTAGGGCTACTAAGTTGTCTCATCACACCCTTGCAATAAACACCCCATTATGATTCAAGCTTCTTCCATCCTTGTTTTTTTATTATTTCAGGTAGAACACTCACTGGGACCACATCAAGACACTATGTGGAAAGTTGCTCATGGAAATAAGTTTTATCTTCTGTATTTTAAAATTACATTACTTTTAAAAACAATAGGATATAAGTTTTAGTCATCTTCTTAGTAAAGAAGTTATTTATAATAGTTAACTTTAAGTTAATCTTATAAAAACATCGAATTATAATAACATCAAATTATAATGTGAAATTTGTCGACTTGTATGTGATCCGATGAAATTTATCAATTCTTACGTGAAACTATATATTAGAGGTGATTTGATAACGATTTGATAGTAAGTGATCTTCAAACACTCGTTAAGATAAACTCTAAATAACTTTTGATACTTTATTAAGAAGTGAATTTTAAGTGTAATTCAATATTATAAAATTGACTTATAAAAAAAATTTACACTCACTTATAAATTGTAAAATGTCATAATTTTTAATCGATATGAAATCTTTAATAAAAAAGAGACTTAAAGTTAACTCAATTTTATAAAATTAATTCATAATAAAATTTGAATTTACCTGTATACTACAATATTATATGCTCGCATATCATATTATTTAAGTAATATTACAAAATCAACAACTCTCCTAGAGGTTTTGAATCCATTTATATTCTATAGAATATATATTGGATTTCCAAAAGTTGTTTTGATTTTTATATATGTAATTGGTGTTTTATGTTAATCTGATATAAGAAAAACATTATTTTGTAATCATTGCTTATACGATAAGGATGAAGAATATTTCATACCAATCAATATAGAATGTTGCGTGTTTTTAATCAAAGCTTTTATCAAGTTATTAATCATTACTCTTAACACCACCAAATTAATATTAAAGTGTGGAACAGTGATAATTGCAGTGTGTGTGAGATTCAGTGCACAAACATGAAAAGAAGTTGCATGTAACACATAAGTTAAATCGTGCACAGTAACTTACTGAGTGAGGAGTGTGAGAAGAATAGGTAAGTCCATGTAACATTACTCCTAATCTTTTCGGCATCTGTGACCAATAACCACCAATTATTCATCTAGCTAGGCCAATGCATGATTGAGATATAATTTGGTTCACATGTGTCAACATTTAGTACCACAACTTGATTGATTGCATTGTATCTATGTGTTTGCAAATACACTAAATAACACACACACCAGCTAACCACCTACGTGCAAGTATTTAATTTCTGACTCTTTTTTTTTCTGAACAGAAAACTCATGTCTTTTCTAAATATCTTATTATGAAACCAAGTTTTCATCCAAACCCTGCCCCTTTTTTTTCTCTTGTGATATAGGAATCATGGGAGTTCATAAATCTAGATTCTTAACTATCATGTTCCTTCTTTTAGTACTAGCTATACTGCTCCATCTCTCAAGTTGCAGGCACATTTCATGGGGGTTCAAGGAAGAGATGAATCTGCAAAGAACAAGAACCAGGTTCCCCTTTTCTTCATTCCCACATACTTTTAATTCTGCTGAAATCACAGAAAACAAGGTCAGTGGATTTCATACTGTTTCTCATACAGCTACTCCAGGTGGACCAAACCCCCTTCATAACTGAGTCAAACAAAAATAAGCATCATCATGGGAAACCAGATCTGTGGTAACTACAACTGGTACCATTATTTTACTTAGAAGCAAGACACAGTTTCATTTCATTTTCCTTAATTAGCTTCCCAGAATCCAAAGGGTGCCTTAGTATGCCATTTTCCTTTTATAATAGAAAAAACTCATATTTGACATGTATCACTTTAAAGTTGCTTTGGACTTATCTTGCATATATGGTGAAGGAACTTGTAATGTACTTGTCCATAATCTATGTTGATTAATTATATCTCACTCAGCAATAATGTTCTTATCAGTATTTTCATTTTTCATCTGTATCTTGCCAAATTATTGTTCTTACCAGAAACATTGGATGCTGGGTAAGAGATTATCTTTCCATCCAATGGAACGTATGAGGCGGTCTGCAGAAGTGACAAGTGGCAACTTCTATGCCTCATATAAACCACCTTACACAACAATCGTTGGTTGCTTGATGGCTGAAAGGCTAAGCAGTGTTTTGTAGAACATCAAAAACATAATAGAAACAGAAGAGGGATGGTGTAGGATGCTTCCATATGCAGTAGTTTTTTTTCTTTTTATGTCCTTACTGGTTTGGGTTGTCTTTTTTGGAGGTCTTAAAACATGGTGTGTTATGTGTAAAGGGTTGGGATACCCCTTATCCCTTTTAATTTAATTTCATTCTTTGCTGAAAAAAAAAAAAAAAAAACTCCTTGCTTTAACATGGTTCAAACATAGTATCTTCAAGAGAAAGCCTATATGAGGTGCTGTCTATTTAAATTTTAACATTTTGATTGTAGTTTTGTTCTTGAGAAATGGTTATAAATTATCCTCAATTTTAACTCTTAAAACAATGATACTTTTAAAAGGAACTATGGTTAGTGAATAAGATATTATGTGTTAAGTTATAAGGAGAAGTTTAATTAGTTTATTTTGTGGTTGAAACTATGGAAGCTAAAAGCACTTTTTGAGAGGCTGTTCTAAGTGCTTCAGAATAAAGGAATACTTGAATGAGGCACAATGATGACCATCAATTTGACCCAAAAGTTCAAGACAAATGTCAATATCTAACTTTTCATCTTGTCTATTGTACCAAACAACTTTTTCTTTCCACACACCTTATATATTCACTCAAAAATGTATTTATGATCCATCCTCAATAACATCATTCATCATCTGCATCTGCATGAGGAACAGATTATTCAAAAACTTCAAATAAATGAGCTAAAAGGACACGTGTAGGCTCAAGAGTGATGGATAGAAGTTGTTCACTGACAATGGAAAATTGCCACAAAATTCCAGATGGAATCAACAGGTATAATGGGACAAATATATAAATTTTTTACAAGCAGACAGCTTCTGGTTTTCCTTAAATAATTAGGAAAACAACGTTAGGTTTGGTTAGGCTACGTAACAGATGACCAACTTTTATAGATATTTTTTTAACAGCAAGCTACTGTGACAAGAAAATTGTACATTAGACTCATCTCAAAAAGTTTCTCAGTTAGCTAAAATTATATACACTATGGGTATTATATACAGTTTTCCTCTCCAAATCTTATATACTAATAGTCTAATAATAGTTTTTCTATGAGAAGAGTTTTGTAATAAATATATCACTAAAAAAAACATTAAATAAAAAATAATTTTAGAAATAAAAAATAATTAATTTTTATAGTAACTAAATTATATATCATTTTGAAAATTAAAAACAAAACTGATTTCTTTCTATTATTATTAAATGGTTTCTAAATTGGTATCTAATTAGCTACCAAATTTTAACTACCAATTATTTAGATTCTAAATTTGGTAGAAAAATCTTGGTAGCTAATTAGATACTAATTTAAAAATCATTTAATAATAATAAAAATTAATTTAGAAACCAAAAATATTTTTAATTTTTAAAATGTCTCAAATTTATCCACTATAACAACTAATTATTATTTTTTTTAAAAATTGGTTTGATAATTTCCTTTTAGTGTACCGATTAATTAGTGGGACTGTAGTGTTTAATGATATCTATAGATTGTATTTAAAAGAATGTGTTGTTTATGAGAAAGCGGTCATAATATTAAAATTAATATGATTATATAGAATATGATTTAATGTAAAACTGTTGTTTATTTTTTTAAAAATTAGTATAAATTACAGTTGTTCAAATAAATCGTAAAAACTACAATTTTGAACATAAATTACAATTCTTAAACTGTTTTCTAAAGTCTTTAAAAATTACTGTTTAAATATATTTTTTCGCTTGTGTTGGTATTGAAATTTGTTTCAAGTGACCATCAAAACAAATTACCAACTCTGATATTACTTCTGAAATATTTTTATTAAAATATTTTTTATTTAAAAAAATTATATTACTTAATTTTCACATTTTTCATCAAATTTATAACTTTTTATATCTAAATTTCTAACACTGGTGAAGTGGTAAAACTAATTATTTGAAGTTGGGTAAAAGTTAAATGTAGAGTTTGTATTTGTAAACAAAGATATGTCACATGATTCGAAACAAATAATTTAATATTACATTTCTTTCTACATCTAATAAATGTTTGCTGTACTTTTGTTATTATATTTTTGTCCTACATTTTCTGACAAAGATATATATATATATATATATATATATATATATATATGATTTATATGAAAAAGTTAAAACAAAGATAAAAGACTTATTTTAAAAACTATTTAAATACATCTTACAGTATTTATATAAATAAAATTTGAAAATACATTACACTTATAATATATTTTAAATTTTTTGTTAATACAATATGCAAAATATATAATGATAAAAAAATATCATATAATTGTTTGGTCCTACATATAATTTTATTGGTGCAAAATATTTTTCATATTTATATATAATCAATTAAATCCAAAAATAACTTAAAGGAAATTACTCTTCATAATTATTGTTTGTTTTCTAGTTAAGTTGTTCTTTTAAATTATTAGTTTATAAATAAATAAGTAAATAAATGATAAGGATGGGAGTACTCACTTATAATTACTCTAGGAATCAATTGTGTATATATATATATATATATATATATATATATATATATATATATATATATTTATTTATTTATTTATTTATTTTTATTTATTTATTTTGAAAATAGAAAATATATTTTAGATATATGATAAATAATTTATAATATAGTATAATATTTTTTAATTAATGATAATTTTTAAAAAAAATATATTTAAATTTAAGTTAGAAGAAAATATATGATAGATTTCAAAATTTTCAAAAAATCATCTCAATTTCAGAAAAAAATATTCAGAAGATAAAATCTGGAAATGGATTTCGAAAAAGGATTTATGGAATTCATAATATGTTATTGAAAACCAAATTAGGAAATGTATTCTAAAAAAGAGTTTTGGAATTTTTTATTTATCCATATTCTCTTTTTATTTAAGATATTTTCGATGACAAATCGGATGCAATTTCAATCCCACTTTCAAGAGAATAACACATCAGATTGAACGGGTTTGATGTTACATGGATTTCGGATTGAATGGGTGGTTAATTTCGGGTTTGACCATTTTTAAATTTAAAAAACACAAATTTAATCTTGTTTATTCTCTTTTCGTTCCCCAATGACTAGTGAAATCTCAATTTAATTTTCAGCAATTCAAAGACCTTTGTGCCCATCTAATTTTTGAACATTTTTATTTATTTTTGTTCACATTTTAATGGTTGGTGATTTTTGGTACTTGGATGGAGGATGAACAAAAATAGCATAATTTCGTGGATGAAGGCACAATGACAAGGCATAGTGCATTTGAAATGGTTGAAGAATGGAAGTGTGAACCATGTCGTCTAAAGGGAAACTAATATGAATGCCATAAATCAATATTTTCTTAGGCACATATTTGTAGCCAAAAACTTACATGCATTGCTTTAAGAAACACAATAAAAAAACTAAAAAGATGAGGAAATTATAGTTAAGAGGAGAAAGAGAGAAAGGTTATAGAGATTAACTTCTCACTTTTGTTTGAGAGCTTGATAAATTATTAGAGGAGAAAAAAAGGGAAAAACGACTAGGATTCCAAGAAAGTAAAAAAAATAAGAAAGTTATTCATGTGTTAAAGAAGAATTATTTTTAATTTTAAATATTTTGTACAAATTACAAGAATATACACTTTTGTATTGTTTTATCAATAAAAAATAAATTAAATTGACTCAGACATTTAAAGGATGTTTAAACGTATGTAGAAAAAACATTGAGACAAGTCTACATTGTACAATACCATTTCAAAAAAACATGCTCTCATAGCATTTGCACCCTCTACTCTTACATGGAAATACTCTAAAAAAAAGAATGTAGCGTATATATTAAAAAAAAAACTTTTTATGCCCATAAATTGTTCCAGTTGTATGTCGAGAAGAATGACTGGGTAATTGCCTCGGGTTTTTCACCAAAATGGTGAATTTTTTTTTCATATTTACGTAAATGGACAAAAACAGAAAAAATTACAGAAATGAGCAATTCTTTGTCAAAGTTGCCAATGGTGTAGGTAATATCAATTAAATTTGTTAATCTCTCAATTTTTTATTTTTTAATTAGAGTTTCTAATTGGATTGACAACTTAAGTGTAAATAAAATTAGATACTAGATTGACAATTTTCCTTCATTGAAGTTGCCAACCGTATTGACAAGTTCAGTTCTTTTTTTTAAATAATTAATTTTTGTTAAAAATTAAAAAATTTATATAATAATAATTTTTAAAATTAAAACTATTAAAACTAAATTTTTGTAAGTGTATTTTTAACTTTAACAATATTTAAAAAATAGTAAATATTTTTAATTTATCACACAACTCATTTTTAATCCAATTTATGTAAAATTATTGTAAAAAAAATAATTTTAATTCTTCAACTTTATATACCATTTTCTTAAATAAAATTAAATTAAATTTTGATATTATAATTAAAATAAATTTTTTAACTATATACTTTTATTTCCAAAAAATACTAATTTTTATTTAAAAAAAATGAACTGAACTTGCCAATACGGTTGGCAACTTCAATGGAGTGAAATTGTCAATTCAGCATTCAATTTTATTTATACTGAAGTTGTCAATCCAGTTAGAAACTTTAATTAAAAAATAAAAAGTGGAAAGATTAACGAATTTAATTGATGTTGTCTACACCATTGGCAACTTTGACCAAGAATTACCTATTTCTGTAATTTTTTCTACTTTTGCCTATTTACGTAAATATGAAAAAAAAATACACCATTTTTGTGAAAAAACCAATTGCCTCTGACTATTTCCCTTGTAGAAAATATGTTCAACCTTTTAGTCTTCCATGATCCATGGTTATAGATAATTGTTTTGCCCAACTGCCTCCTCATTTCTTGAGCCTTGCTTTAGGTTACCATGTAAGACTAAAATAACCAAATAAGTTGCAGAGTAGCGGCATTCTGCAACACCTTCTCAAAGCATCTTGCAAAAGTCGATTCTACCATTCCCAACAATCATACTAAGATTCAAGTTAGTTCATTAAAACAATTTTGCATTGCAATAATCAATTGTGGAGAATTATCTTTTAATAAGTTTTAGACAGTTAATTGGATCAATGCACCACTTAGCATAAGAGAAACTTGTTTTTGTTCTTTTGCTGCTAACCAAGAGTATGTTTTCAACTGAGTAAGAGTAAAGATTTCAACTGAAACTTACGTAAATGTTTTCACCATCCCCTTCCAACTCATTAAGAAGTTTTCTATAAGTCGATATAATTGTTAAGAATTTATAAATCTTACTATTAATTTTTCTGTTGATGTAGATATTATTCAAAAACTTTTTAGTTTATGTAAGAGTTGTCAATTTTAGAGAGTACTTTGTTATGTTATTATACTTCTATATAAACAATAATAGTTTTTCTTATAAAGTAAGTTTTTTAATAACAAAATATTTTTTTTTGTTTTTTGTTTTGCCGTTTTTCTTTTTTTTTTTGTTACTTATTGGTTTCTATTATGGTATTAAGAGCTTGCAAATCCATCAATAAGTCAACTCAAAATTCTATCTTCTCTATTTCCACTACTCTTTTCTTTTATTTAGAAACTTAATTATTCTAATTTTTTTATCGAGGCAACAAGTTGAACCAATGACTAAGGTGCATAAACTTCAACTCTTTGTTGCAAATCCTGTGGTTTATTATTGAAGAAGATTGTTTAGCAGGAAGCGAAAATCCGACACACTACAATTGGGAACAACAAGATCATATCCTTTTATTGTGACTTCAATCGACTCTCTCTCCATGTCAATTTTGTCTTGATTAATAGATTGTGTTCACTCATAGCAAATGTGGGAGAAACTTTATGATTATTTTTAAAAATAGACTCGTGCAAAAGTGTGAGAACAAGGCTTCATACCATAAGGCTTGAACAAAAGATGATGGTGAATTTCTTCTCGCATCAAATGTATTGTTGATGTGTTTGGTTCTTTCAGTGATTCTATTATTCCTCGCAAACACTTAGATGCGATTTTTGAGAGTTTACCAGAAGAGTATGGCCAAGTAATCTCTAGTTTTGAAAGCAATTTTGATCCTCTTCCAATTATTGAAGTTGAGGTGTATTACTTGCGCACGATACATAAGTGTAGGAGAAGGTTAATTGAATCTCTTTCAATTAATATTGCTCAAGGGGGATCCGAATATAGTCGGATGTACTCTATCAATTTAAATAGTTTCAACTCTCAAAACTAGCATCCTAACAACGACTATTTTGGAAATCGAGGTAATTTCAATCATGCAGAAAGTTTTAATCGACTCAACAATGAATTTTGTTGTGGAGGTGGTGGTTTTGGTTATGTTAATAGTCCTCATGGCGTCAATAGTAACAACAAAGAATAAGATTGTTATGCCAATTTTGAATGCTAAGGTTTTTTTTTTTAAGTTTGATCACACAACAGTAGTTGTATGCCACTATCGATATGATTTTGATTATCAACCTAATTCGTCTCTCACCCATTAAGAACCTTTGTTCTTCAACAATTTATCAAACACCCCAGATGCTCGATTGAATGTGTCACAAAACAATAATTCTTATCCAAGTGTCGAAACTTTGAAAATTAGAATCCAATTTTGGTGCATCCTTTATGTCATAGGTGAATCTCAAAATATTTAACAATTGGAATCATTTGAAGGTCCAAATCAAATTTACACAGGCAATGTCCAAGGTCTTCCCATTTAATCTTCAGGTTACATACAAATTTCTCCTCCTGTAAATTCTTAAGTTTCTCTTGTTTTAAAACAATTGTTGTGTGTACCCTCCATCACTAAGAACTTAATTAGTGTCAACCAACCCGCCAGCCCATATCTTACCATGCCTAACAATCCGTTAAACTTCTTCCAACACTCTATTCACCTTCGTCCAACACTCCGTTCACTCTCACGTCACCGTGTCAGTGTCATAATCAAAATACTGTGAAGAAACAAGTCGTAACCCATCTTTTCTTTCAATTTTCTCATAGGTTAGGGTTTTTATTATGAAATTTGGTATTTGAATCCGTTTAGAGTTTAGGGGATGAGCTTTCTTTGATTCTATTTCTGATTTGGGTTTTTTAGATTTGATTTTAAAATGTTTGGGTTGATTTGTGCAGCGACCAAGAACTCGTTCAATAGCATTTTGTGAGGCGGTCAAGAAGGTCGTTGATTGTGGTTAGCTTAGGAAGCTTGCATCAATAATCCTAGAATTGATGAGTACCTGCCTTTTATTTTCAAATAGGTTTCAAATGCAAGGAATTTTTCTATTTCTTGTTTTTTGGTTTTAATTTCAGCTTTCAATTACTATTTTTTTTTTATGTTTTTCTTATTTCAATATAGTTTTTGTTTCTAATTCATTTTAGTTTTTGGTTTACATGATCTTCAATTTCTATTTTCTTAATTCTTGCTATTAGATACAATTTCTGTATGATTTCTTAATTCTTACTATTAGATACAAGTTTTTGATTACGATGAGATCACAATATTTTTTGTTGCGTTGACCAACCCTGTTTTTTCCACAAAAGCAAGTTTTTAAAGGCTTTAATCCCTATTACCCATGTTACCCAGAAGCCTGTTGTACTCATCAACCCAGTTGACCTTAAACACTTTCAATTACTCTCACCAAATTCAAGTGGCCCCTTTGGTCATGGTGATCACAATTGAGAACCCAAATTATGCAAGGTTCAAGCATGGGAATTGCAATGGCTATCTTAAATATCATAACAACATTATAGCATTAGTTAATTTTCACTAAGATTTTGTACTTCTAAGATCTGGAAGTGGTACCTATGAAGAGTTTCCATCCTTAAATTAGTAACGAAATAATAAATCATAAATGTAACCTTTATATGTAGACATAAATTTTTATCTATTATAAATTCCATAATTAAATATGCATATTATGAAAAGATGATGACATTAAGAGTAGGCAATTAAAGATCTTGGTCAAGCTAATGAATTGAAAACACAAAGCACACAGGGTAGCTGGGTTTTATATGACAAGGAATTAGTGCATTTAAGGATCATAATATCTTAGTGCCCCTAACAAATAAAGTTATAATTTCATCCTTTTGAATGATAAAGTTCAACTTGTTGCAAATAATATAGTTCATATTGTTATTTTTCAAATACTTGTGCAGTTTAAATATTCTAAAGTAGAATTAAGTCTCATTTCATATATGTATGTTTAATTTATTGTTGAATATTTTAGTTTTTGTCACTTTTAGTATATTGGATATTTTATATATTTTGAAATTTTAAATATGATTTGTCTATTAATTGTGACAACTACACACTATCAAAATACCTTTTTCACATTTCACATACTTTTGATTGATGTCTTTCTCCCCAAATGTGTACCAAAACCTTTGTTAGGTAGTGCCTTACTGTTTAGGGTTGTGTTTGTGATTATCTATTATTGTGTTCTTTTATTGATTTATTATGCATGATTTCTCTACTTGGTGGACTATATTTAATGACAAAATTCATTAATAAACTTGCCTCTATCTTTAACCATAGTTGTGAATGGTCAGGAATCAATATAGGTCATATTGTTCATATGCATTTGTAAGTCTGTTTACCAATGAATCTAGGACATAAGCTTGAATAAAAAAGATGCTTGCATTAGATATAATAGACTTTGTTCATTGAGAAAATGCATTTTCAGCTTAACCTAAGTCAATCTACATAGCAATTGGGTGTATGGTTTGGAGGTTAATGATGTAGAGATTACAAAAGGAGGTAGTGCAGTAGTTGAAATAACACATATTTGAGTAGCACAAAGTTGAAGAGAATACAATTTCTAAATATGCTACATGGATACAGGTCTAAATATATATAGTTATATATTTATATAATTCTAATGCACTTTTGCATTAATATAGTTTCAAACTTTTTTTTTCTTTGATGAACGTTAACAAAAGACCTCAAGTGAGGGTGTAGGCAAGCATTCTCTTATGTTTGTGCAGGTAAATAGGACATTTTAATCCGAGAAAGCTCTACACCTGACTGAACTAATCCTGGTTGAACAATGTGTGGTCCCAAACTCAACGTTAAGGGAGAAAGATGCAGAGAAGCAATACGAGAGTTCAATTCAAGCATGCAAAATAAAGACACAATGAACTATGAATCATTGACAAAAAATCAGATATTATAAACAAAATATAGTTGGGATGGAAGGAAAATACACGAAAAGAGATTAATAATAGAATACAAACACTCACATCTTCAACACCTAGTCTCCAAGGATGTATCATATATTTCTTAACAGTCCTAAATATGTTGTTGGGTTTTTTGGGAGTAATATAAATATTTCAAATAAGTTTTTGTAAGATTATATTTGTGAATACACTGTCACATATACATAAAAAAAAGTGATACATGGGTTGAAACACCCTCAGTGTTTACTTTTTGTTACTGATAAAAAAAAACTATCATAATTTCTAATAATGATGACAAAATAATTATCACATAAAATTTGATATTAAAATAGTTGTTTTATATATTTGTGATAACTCATTATTATCACTATTACATAGAATATACTATTGTATACATTTATGAAATTTTAGTATATAAAACTATTAGTGATAATTATTTTTGTCACAATAAAACTTAATACTTAATTTTAGTAACATTTAAAATTATTGTCATAAGTAACAAAAGTAGTATTGAGAGTATAATTACGGTCATAATATATTAATAGTAACATATTTATAATATTTAATAATATATATTTATGTCACTAAAACTAATAATAGTTACATATTAATAATAACATATTTATATCATATTCATTCATCGTTATTATGTTTTACAAATCTTAATAATCTCTTACAATTTTTTTGACAATTTTGTGATTTTGATGGGGATTCTAAAGAGTAGTCATATTCATTTTTTTCAAAAAAAACTATTGTGACGAAGGTTTTAGAAATATATATTTTGGTAAAAAATCTGTTATAGATATATATTTATTTACTTTTCTTATAAATTTTAATCTTTTATCACAAAACCTATTGAAAAAAATAATTATTTTTAGTAGTTGATTCATGTAATTGATCATCCTTCGAACGAGCCATACAAGATAGTTAAGAATTGATATAATTTTGGAAAGGTTGGTTCATTATTCTTTATTGGAAATTAACAATTGATTTGTTAAGAATATGTAGTTGTTCATTATTTGTTGGCTAATTCAAGACTAACTCCCAGTTTGAATTTATTTAAAAAAATTGTGTTCTTGAATTAATCAAATAAAGTAGACATGCCAACCTACACAAGCATTATATTTACATGTTCATCTTTCTAGTTTTATGCATTGAAAAAGTTATAACACTTACATAATTAAATAAAACTATGAAAAAATATGAATTGGCATGTATTAAGACAAATAAATAAAAGTTAAATTGTATTAATGTAAGAAGGGAAGTTCATACAAAATGTTAAATTATAAAGATTTAATAGATTCAAAATTTAATCCCTGGATGCATACTAGATAGTGCACAACAATTATAAAAAGACACATTATCATAATCTTTTTATAATTAAGGTCAATTTTTTTTTGTTATCGATGTTGTGTATATTTGGTAAATTACGGGTTGATCAATGATAGATGTAAATTTTTTTGGGATTATGTAGATGAAAATTTTAATAGGGTTGAAACATCTTTAAAATGTCTCACATCTATTTATTTATCTTTCTTAATAAAAAAATCATCATTATATATTTCAATTGAGGTTATTCGACTTGAGAGTGTACTCAGAATCGTGGGAGGCCTGTAAACTCAACTTGTAAACTCAACTCGTAAACCCGACTCGTAGACTCGTAAGAGTTTACTTCACATAAAAAAATTTAACAAAAATAATAATGTTATAATCTTACACCACTTTCGGACACATCTTACAATCTACAAAAAAATCTATAAAAAAAAATCAATCGACCAAAATTCTAAAATAAAAAACAATCTACCCAAAAATCCTCAATCTGTCCAAAAATCTTCAATCTGTCCAAAAATCTCCAAACCCAACTTAAAAATAACTCTAAACCCAATCATGCACGGTGCGTGGCGACGATGTGCCGGAAGCGGCGACACAGTGCGACGTGGATGCGCGGCGAGCGACGGTGCGGTGCGACGAGGATTGTAGCGCGACGACAGTGAGAAAGATGGCAACGTGAACATGAAGCATGGAACACATTGAACTTTTTTTCACAACTCGGTGACTCGGCCTCGAACTCGTGAGTTCACCGAATTTGATCAAGGCTGACCGAGTCTACACCGATTTTACTCAAAAACGAGTTTACTCCCAAAATCGGCTCATAACCCTTGAGCAGACTCATAAACTCGTAAGGATTTATTAGTTAACCCTAGAATTTGACAACCTTAATTTCAATATATTTTTATGTTGTTGAACTAAAAGTGATCTTTAATTATAATATCAAGAGCTATTTTGGATCTTCCTTCCAAAGAGTTGATTCAGTCTTAATATCTTTTTCCTTTTTAACATGAACTCATTCTATGTTAAGATTTGGGTCATTTATATAAACATTGTATGGTATGAAATTTTTAGGCTTCAAATTATGGAATATTTTTTCAATTAGATTTATGGTTTTATCTCAATAATTCTTATATAACAAATAGTTTAATTAAATGCATGGTATATTGTCAAGATTAAACTTTAATTTAACTAGAGAACATGGCAGTTCCTAAAATGATGTGGTTTTGCATGAAAATTGTATTAATCTAAACATAAAAAAAAGTTAGAGAAAATCTTAGGTGATGTTAGTGCTGTTCTTTAATATTCCCTCCATCTCATTTTATAGATTTTTAGTAAATTTTTAAATCAAATATCATTTACTTCTTTGAATGCAATACAATTTTATTGCAACATTATCTTAAACAAATGTTTATATTAATATATTTTTTATTGCTTATTATAAATCGAATAGATTGGAAAGAATATTGTTCATATTGTAAGTCACAAGCCAGTTAGATTAAAAAACTAACTTATTATCTTAATTATTTATAGAGAATTTGTTTCACTAACTTTATTTATTATTTTTCTTGTTATGTGTGAGAAAATCTTAAATAATAGATAAAATGAAATGCATGCATGGAGTAAGATTCAAAGTTTTATCTATGCATAACAAGCATAGTATAATTAAGATTCATAGTTTTGTTAAAAAACTCTACATAAACATTAGTTTGTTGAGTATTGCAACAAAAACAAACCCTTTTTGAAATGGAAGGACAGATAATTGGTCAAATAATTTGATTGTGATTGATAATTGGAATGGTGTGAAATAGGAAGAAAAATCATTTATGTATCTGGTGTGGCAATTCAAACAAAGAACCATGAAGTTTGTGTATGGAAGAAATTTCAGCACTCCATGGTAACTATTTTAATTCTACCAAGACATCTATTATTATTATTATTATTATTATTATTATTATTATTATTATTATTATTTATTTATTTATTTTTAACATAGAGGACTTTTTTTTAATAAAAAAAAATATTTTATTTAAATATCACCTCAATACATAAGAATTTGAATAGATTACTCTCAATCCTAAAAGATAGAATTAGTCAGGTTAACTATTACATTTGGGAGAAAAAGAAAATAAGAGATGAATTAAAAAATAATAAAGGTTTAAAATTTTAAGTTTAATTTAGTATATAAATTATAATTATAATTATTTAATATTTTAATATTTCCTTCAAATTATTAAGTTTTATCATATTAAACATCCAATATTAATTACAATTGTTTTCACGTGTTTCTATAATAATAAATATTATTGTATCATTTAATTTCATTATTTTTATACATTGCATACACTTATTTACATGATCAGTAACACTAAATTTTACAGTTTATAACCTCATTATTTACATACAATATATTCTATAAACAATATAAATACTAAAGTTGTATATTTTCATTCTCTTCATATTTTTTTTTTTTAATTAAACATTATGTTATCAAACATCCTATATTACTTTCTTTTATATATTTCTGTGTTATTAATATTTTTTCTCATTTCATTGTACATAATCCATTATCTTATATATTCATAAAATTATATACAATAATATCTAACAATAAATTATACAGTTGTATATCTTCTTCATTAAATTTCATTATTAAACATCTTACCCTTACTCTTTATTCATTTATTTATTTATTGAAAGACCTTACTTCTTTGATATGTTTCTGTATTAATAACACACATATATAAAGTAACTTGACATTCTTGAATAAATATTAACATTTGCATATTTTATTCTTATTAAATATAATTAATATATAATGTACATTGTATAAGAATTTAAAAAATTAATAAATGTATGAAATTATATAAGTAAATGTTCTATCAAATATGTTAAGTAATTAAATTAAAAATATTTTTCCCATCTAGTATCAAACAATTTTGTTCACACACGGAAAAATTAATATTTGCATACACTGTAATCTAATCACAAATTTTCTTATATAGTAGTAAATACATTAAAAATCATACCAGCAATTACTGATGTCAATGTTTTTACACTCATAATACATTGCTATTCAACTTAAAAATAAATAGTGGATCACAATAAATAATATAGGCACAAAACTTAATAACACACTGACATATTAAGTAAAATATAAATTAATGAAAGTAAAAAAATTCACCTTCCTAATATGATAAAGATTGTAATGCAGTATGCAATATTCTGAACATTGTTGCTTATAAAAGACAAGTTATGTCTTGATCTTCACAAACTCATTTCACCCTTTAGCTATCACTTTCTGCTACCACAGTTTACAACTGAAAAAGTAGAAAGTGATGGCTCCAAAACGCAAACAATTTGAGAGAGAGTTGGTGATGGAAAGAAAGAGACAGAAGAGAAGATGTGGGAAAGATGAGAAGGACAGCATCAGTGAGTTACCTGATTGTGTTTTGCTCCACATAATGAGTTTTATGAGCACAAGAAATGCTATTCAAACTTGTGTTTTGTCTAAACGGTGGAAGAATCTTTGCAAATGTCTCACTAGTCTCACATTTTGTGCTAGATACACTGGGGACATTTGTTTTAGGAAATTTGTGTCATGGGTTTTGTCTAGTAGAGATCATTTTTATTCCCTGCTTAATCTTGTAGTTATAAGTCCAAATGATTCTGAAATCCTTGACTTGATCATGAAATATGCTATGGTTCATGATGTTCAGAATTTGACAATGCGTATAGATTTAACGTGTAAACCTGCTTTTCGTTCCCTCCCTCTCATCTTTTGTTGTGATTCATTGACATCCCTCAAGATCTGCAATGTTTATGATCCAAATGTGATGGTAGTTCCAAACTCTTTGCACTTGCCTTGTTTAAAAAGTCTGCATCTTGAACGTGTCAAGTTCACTGCAACTACTGATGCTGAGTGTGTTGAGCCTTTTTCAAACTGCTGTGTGTTGGAAAGTTTGTACCTTAGAAATTGCTCTATGCAAAATGATTCACAAGCTCTCCGCATATCCAATTCTACTCTTTCCAGTATCAAAATATACAGTTACAATATATTTGCTGACAGAAAAGCTTACAACATTGCACTGTCTACTCCAAATCTTCGTTCTTTCACTATCAAGGGTGTTAATACTCACCAACTCTCTTCTGTGTGCAATCTACCTCTTCTTGGAGCTGTGAGTATTGGCTTGTTTATGGTGAAAAGTTCAATCATCATAAAATTGATGCGAGCACTAGCCAATGCAAGGATACTGACTTTGGGTTCATTTACTCTCCAATCAATACTAGATGTAAGTTCTTTTAGTATTTTCTTTTGTTTTGCTGGTTATTTTTCTTTATCCTCAAACATGTATGCATTCATATGAGAAGAAAAAAAGTGCAGAACTCAGTCATGCACTAATATGTATGTATCCATTTTGCTGTAACTGTGCAGGATCTCTCCAATAGTTCAACAAGACTTCAACCCCCATGCTTTGTTAGATTGGAATCATTGAGGGTGAAAAGCAAATTAATAGACCTCTTTGATGGACAAATAAGCAAAGTTGTGAAGTACTTGCTTCAAAACTCTCCAAGGGCTAGAGTTGATGTCACAAGGAATTAAAATCCATTCTTAACTCTACAGTTAGAGATTTTTACATATGATCCAGCTTTTGCTTGTCTTTTTCTTCCTTTCTCCTAGTTCTAGATGCTCTCTTACAGCTAAAGATAGGTTGCAATAATGTAAGCTACTTGTTTATCTGGCTTGTAGCAGATCTATTTATTTATTTTGGATTTAGCCTGTGAAACATGTGAAGACCATTTTACTCTTTTGTTGTTGGGGAAGGATAGTATGCAAAAAAATGTTGTGTTAATTACAGCATAATCCAAGCTTCCTTAGAAAGCAAATATTGTTCCTGTTATTTTCATATTATCAATTTTTTTTTTCAGTTTGAGTTGTCTCTGGTGCTTTGTTTACAACTAATTGATCATAATCAATATATAATCCTTGAAGAATGAAAGAATTGAAATAAAATCAGAGTTATCTACTTTAATATAGCATGTTACCAGAGTGCTGTGACATAATTTTCTGGCTTTTGCAGTGAACATAACTGCAATTTAACACACATGAAAAATCATTTACTTGTTAGGTTGATTAAAAAGTTCAAAAAATATGTTTGAGTAGTCCGTTTTATGTTATAACTTGAAAGATTTTCCGAAATATTCAATGATGTTAATAGGAAAATTTTGTTGTCGATATAGTAGCAGAAGAAAGCATAGATTTTGGTGAACATTCAAGGAATTCATGTTGCCTTCAATATATCTATCACAGTATTTATTGTAAGTCTAAGTTTTATATTGAGTAGAAATAAAAAAGTGAATAAAATATAAAAAAAAACATACAAATTCAATCCCTTAAAATTTTGGATTAAGTGGTGTTCGAGTCTCTTATATGATTTTGTGATAAATGTGATAATAAGTTATTATGAATTGAACATATTTATTTGTATTTATCTCATGAATTTTGTTCAATTTGCTTAAATATATAATTTAAACAATTTTTTTTAGATATAGAGGTTTTAACACCACAACTATTATATAAATAATAATTATTAAATTAGAAATTAGGAGTAAATTGTATTTATGTAAAAATATTTTCTTATATAGAATATTAGTCATAACATAAACTCATCATATATATACATATGTTAAATTTTACATTCTTTATAATTGTTTATAGTATATAACAAAAAGAAATATAAATCATGTCCAATATTGTGGCGGAAGGACTAGCAGGGGTAATTAGGCAGGCGAAAGAAAAAAGGTTAGTAGAGGGCATAGAGGTGGGGGAAGGGCGAGTAAAGGTGATTATGCTGCAATATGCAGACGACACATTATTTTTCTGTAAAGCCTCAATTCAAAGTGTGTGGACTTTAAAAGTAATTTTGAAGTGTTTTGAACTTGCCTCTGGTCTTAAGGTTAATTACTCCAAGAGTAATGTTGGGGGAGTGGGAGTGAACTCTAATCAGACGTTGGTTTTTGCTTTTATCCTTAACTGTGATATTATGAAGGCCCCGTTTAGCTATTTGGGGTAACAGTTGGCGGGAATTATAAGAGGGGTGTTTTTTGGGAAGGGGTGCTCAGTAAACTACGGAATAGGTAGAGCTCTTGGAAAGGGAAATCCCTTTCTTTGGCTGGTAAAATATGTCTTATTAAATCAGTGCTTACTTCTATACCATTATTTTTTGTATCCTTATTTTGTATGCCGGCTAATGTGATTAAGGAAGTGAAAAGGATACAAAAGAGGTTTTTGTGGGACTGGGGTTCAGAGAACAGGAAAATTGCTTGGGTGGTGTGGGATAAGGTGTGTGAGTCGAAAGACAAATGAGGGTTAGGGGTTATGGATATTAGAAAATTTAACCTGGCCCTATTGGGGAAGTGGATTTTGAGACTTAAATATGAAAAGGGAGGTGTTTGGAAGGATATTCTAGACTCTAAGTATGGTGGGTGGAGGGGGCTAAGATCCCAAATTCAGTTAAGTAAGGAATCACTTTGGTGGAGGGACATTAGAAAAGTGTGGAATTTAGAGGAGTGGGGTAATGACTTTGAAGACAGAGGTTGGTGGGAAATAGGGGATGGAAAAGAAATTAGGTCCTGGGAGGATAAATGACTGGACAATGTGTCTTTAAAACATAAATTCCCTAGACTCTTCTCGTTATCTTTGGATACTGGTAGCACCTTACCACAAGTTGGGATTTGGAACAATAATAATTGGTTGTGGAAGTTGAGCTAGAGAAGAAACCTTTTTGTGTGGGAATCTAGTCTTGTTGATCTCTTGTTGCAGGAATTGGAAAACAAGAGGTTAATAAGAGAAGGTGAAAGTACGACTGATAAATGGCTTTGGAGGGGTATAGGTAGTACGAAATTTTCTGTGAATGTTGCCTATAATATTCTCTTGGGAGAGGAGCCTATTGTGGTTGGGGACCCATTTGTGGAGTTCTGGAAGTTAAAAACTTTACCTTCGGCACAAGTAACGGCTTGGAGGGTGTTATGTAATGTGATAGCCACTAAGGACAATCTCATGAGACGTGGCATACATATGGCGTGTGCTCGATGTCCCTTATGTGGTGTGGAGGAAGAGACACTAAGGCATCTGTTCTTTGAGTGTAGGGTCTCTTGGAGGATTTGGGGAATGTGCCTTGAGTGGTTGGGATTTCTTTCAGTCCTACATGGTGATGCCCAATTGCACTTTAAGATGTTTAAACCTATAGGTTTGAAACATGTTATTGTTAGGTGTTGGGGGGGTATTTGGGTAGGTATAGTAAGTGAAATTTGGAACCATAGGAATAAGGTTGTTTTTGAAAATGGGCACGTTGACGTAGTGGAGGTTTTCTCTTTTACACAAAGGAAGACTTGGTCTTGGGTCACGTCAATGGAAAGTGTGGTTAATTTTTCCTATTCAGACTGGTGCTTGGAACCTCAATGTTGTATGAGGTATTTGAAAGATTAATATGTGGTGTGCCTTGTGTACTCTTATCCAGGTTTGGAAGGTATTGTGTGTTTGTGCAGGTTGTCTTGGTCATATCTATTTGGCAGGGTCAGACTGAGATTTTTGTTTAGAATTGCGATTGGAAGCTGTTACGTGTTTTTTGCAGACAATCTCTGGTCTATGTACTATCCTCGTAGGATCGGTTTGTTGATGTTAGCATTTGGTTTTTGGTATAGTTTTGCCTGCTACAAAGATTTGTCTTAGTTGTTGGGTGATGTGTCTTATATTGTCGAGTTTGGAACTTGGTTATGGTACTTCAGCCTGATGGCAAAGGCCTCATTTAATTGATAGGATGCATGTCCTTGTTTGAGGGTGTGACCTTTTTGGTGGGTTGATGTAACTGTGTTTGTTGGGTTCTTATATTTTGTACTGGGATTTTGTCTTGTTGGATTATTAGTTGGTAGGGTACTAGGAAACTTGTATTTGGGGTTTTGTATAAGGGTTGGGACACCCCTAAAGTGTCTCATTTTATTTTATTTATTCTTTGCTGATAAAAAAAAATAAGAATTCTACATTAAAATTGAGGAATATCTATATATTTAATGGCTTCCAAGAACATAAGAATATTTAAAACTAAGTTATCCACATAAGTCAACATCTTATAGAAGATCCCTTGAAATCTTCCCAAACAACTCTTATTAAATAGATTTTTCTTCTACTCGTACCACATGTACATGTGAAACGGAAAGAAAGAAAGAAAGAAAGAAGTGAGGTTTTTGTAAATTTTAAATGTCAATCTTAATAAACTTAACATACAATACAAAAAGGGCTTAAGATTTGACCTACAACACTAAGACTCAATCTCGCTTTATCAAACATATGGATCCATATCTCACTTATGATGATTCACTATGAACATCAAAAGTTACTTGAAAAGTGATTAGACAGTAGAGTATTTATCATTAAAAATATTGGTAAAATCATAATACACTAGTGCAAAAAGAGTGTTTAACGTCTATAGACGTCGATTCAAGTAGGGTTGTCGTCTAATAAAATGCAGTGACAATTTTGAAATTTACATGATCATATAGACTATGATTTAATGTAAAATCGCGATTTATTATTCAATTTTTGTGCATATACTACGGTTGTGCATATGAACAAGTTTGGCATAAACTACAATTTTGGACAAAACGTAGTCTATTGTTCAAATTTTTTGCATAGACTACGTTTTGTTAGGTAAAATTGTTGTCTGTGTTATTTATTTTAATTATGTTGGGGAATACGTGCCTCATTACGTGTTCATTTTCGTTCTCTTCCTCACGTTTCCTTCTTCTTTACACCATCCTGTCTTGTTTTCCCTTTCTTCATTGCTTCCCTATCTTCACTGCTTCCCTATCTCCATTACTCTTCCATATTGCTTCCTTCTTGGACTTCCATTTCCAGGGCTTCTTCATTGTGTTTTGGTCTCCTCTGCCTTGTATTGTCCCTCCCGTGCCACCGCTGTCCACCACCACCATGTTAGTAATTTTTTTTTATATTGTTATATATTTTTTTCCAGTAATTATTTCCAGGAGTATGTTAATTTATATATTTTTTTGTTTTTGTAGTTATTATTAATTTATGTTGGATTTGATGTAAAATTATTATTTTCCATGAGGTTATTATACTTAAATTATAAGTATAATTTATTTTATTTTAAATTGTTAAATTGGAATTGTTAGGTTATTATTATTAATTAGTTATATTTATAAATTATAATGGATTAATTTATATTGGATTTGATGAATTTTAATGAATTGTATGATACATGTTGGTATTGGTGGGGATGTTTGACCCCGACAAATATTATTCTATTTTGGAAAGTTCATGTTTTACACAAATAATGAATGAGTAATTACATTATTAGTTCATACTATGAATATAACATGCGGAGAGGTTGACACAATTCAAAGTGTTATAAGTTTATATGGTTGATCCTAAAGGTTTGTAATTTTCATAAATTAATCTTTTGTATATCTTCATTGTTTGTCAAAATATCAATATTAATTTTTAATTAATATTGAATTGTAGAGTAATAAATGACCGGAATGTACACAGCAAGTTTTCACTTAATGCCTCGCCCAGTACCGGTACTCTATCCAAATTTAAGTCGAGACCAACACCGCCAACCACCAGTTTCTGGCCATGTTACTGCAACAGCCGAAATAGATACCCCAGGTTAATAACAAAAACGCAATGATGTACCCTAGCTTTAAGTTTTTGAGTTAAGTGGGGAGCCGCTTAACCTTGTTTTAATTGCTAAATGCTTAATTAGGAGGTCTATGT
>Ga0123342_1000916_pt1 | contig 49057 bp, 16 predicted proteins | sample Turbeawhitnodule_FD_89960 | JGI IMG/M metagenome (GOLD analysis project Ga0123342, IMG submission 89960) | Root nodule microbial communities of legume samples collected from Mexico - Turtle bean Mexico white nodule | ecosystem: Host-associated > Plants > Roots > Nodule | place: Mexico: Nepantla...
CCGGAAACAAAAATAAAAAATCAATTCCGGATAAAAAAATCCGTAATATAAAATTTCGTTCCGGAAAAAAATATCCGGAACACATATTTCGGAAATTTTTTTTAAGGACAGTTTCGTCTTTTCCACTAAGATCGGGTGCAGTGATATGGTGCAGGAAGCAATTGCCTTCTAAAGATGACAAGGCTTTTCTCTTCGGCCCATAAAATGACAAGCCCAATGGATTTAGCAGAAGTGTTTGCAAGTAACACAACTCATATTCTTTATAAAAAATAATTTTGCTACAAATATTCTGTAAACTAAATTACAAAACTTAATATTAGATTTGAGGATTTTTTTTTTCTTTCTAGGAATCACAAGTATCTTTTAGAGAAGTCGTGTTCAAGCTAAATAAAACTATTATGAACAATAATAAGATTTCTTAGGCATTTCTACTTAGAAAATATAAAATATTTTTATGGCAAGAGTTAGTTAGTACACATAATCCATATGATATTATGAAAAGAATTAAAAAAAATTATTTAGGATCCCCAAAACCTATATATGGTAGGTCTGTTCCCTATCCTACCCAAATAATTTAATCTACAATTTGTCCTACATTTTCCCACCCTACAGCCTTGGAAACCCTGTTCAGTCATCTACTTAAACAAGTTTATGCTAATTAATAAGTGTGAAATCATTTTGGTAGGTTTAAGTGATGTTAAAATTTAGAAAAATATCACTTTGACATCTATACATTGAATTTGACTGATAAAATTTAAAATTATGCCATTTTAGTAAAAAAATTATCAGTTATAATCTGGTACAAGTTGTCAACATATCAACATTCTAAAATTTAAAGGTTTAATTAAACTTTAAAACATAAAAAGAGGTTTATGGGTCACACAAACATTATCAAACTTAGAATAATAGCTTTGTTGTATGTTTAAATTGATTGATTTGTTATTTGATGATGAAGATTTATCCATAAAAGAAGTAATTAGGGTCTCCAATAGTTAAGTCCATTAGGGCAAACTTAGTAGGTGTTGTACGTGGTCTAACTTTGTGGTTAGCACGATCACATCACACCTAAACCAGTTTAGCCAACAACCCTTTACCAACAACGACCTGCCATCATATTATATTAAAGTTTAAGTATAAATTTGAGAACTAATCAATGTTCATTAAAAAAGACTTCCCAGCTTCTCATTTCAAAGGCTACCAACTATAAACTTCATTCATAATATAAGATACCTATCTAAATCAACATGTACTTGATTGATGGACTGAAACTGAATTCGGTCTTTGTAAATATGGCCTTGAATTGAGTAAAAAAAGAGTTGATAAGAAGAGAAAATTATGTAAAATTATGAGTCATATGGATTAGTGAAGAACAAAACACTGCATACTGATAAAATTATAAGAGAAAAACACATGGTTTGAGAGATAGATTGGCCTGTGTTGTACAGACAAGACAAAGAATTTGATGCAATGATGGATACACACAAAGTGAAAAGGCACTCAAAGCATATTCAAGGACAGGGATTTTACATTCCCTCCAGATGTGCACATTGTGCTATTGGGACATCTGTATTATGCAATAAAAGTCAGAGTCCTATTTAAGATGGAAAAGGCAGAGGTTAAAAAAATATTATTTATAGATACTTCTTATGACCAAAGATGGCAGTCCCAACATTCCCTTTGTTTAATTGATGCTTTCAAATTATTTTAAGATGTGTTAGGAACCTTCCTGGCTCCTCCTTGAATTTAAGCCCTTGGCACACACACACACACACTGCATCTACCATTTCACTTCACAAACTTTTTTGGCCCTTTACACACTTTTTTGCAGCTCAAACAGATAAGCAGCAGATATCAAGCAATCTATTTAGGAATCTCTATTAATGTAAGTTCCATGTAGATTTTCATTCATCAGCTATAGATTCTCATTCTTGGTTCCTGTGTGTTTCCTTGCCAGTGTGTGTTGTTTTTGCTTTGAATTGGCATACATACAGCTTTCCTGCCTCAATGGATTCTTTTAAACAAATCTGGGGTGGTGCAGAAGGATGTAGCAGTAGTGAATCTGGTTGGACTATGTATATTGCCTCTCCCATGCAGGAAGATGATGCTGGATGCAGCAATGAAAATTATGGATATCATGACATCTATGGTGAGAACAGGAGAAAGAAGCAAGGGGCCAAAGTAGATGATGCAGAAAGTGATGATTCAATGGCTTCAGATGCTTCTTCAGGTCCTGTTCATTATCACCATGCCTATGGTCACAGCCAAACTAGTCATGGCACCGCAGCCTCTAAGAAAGATAAACAAGATCATGGAAGCAAGTGTTCGAAGAAGAATGCAAACAAACAGGAGAAGAAACGCGTTGACAGCAGAAGTAAAAAATGATTAAAATGTCCATTGTATATGATGCTGGGATTTTTGTAACCATGCATCTACATAATTTGAATTTGTTGATTTGTACTCACACCTCTCTTCTACCCAAAGGAAATATCCCTAAACATTCTTTGAAGTAATGAATCATAAGTTTTACGCGTTTTGAAACTAAACTCTATGTTGAGTGCTGTTATTCTTTGAATGTGGAAACAAACTTCCAAGCCAGAGGATAAATGCTTGAGCCATGAGAAACACACCACAACTGTGCTTGAATTGAAGCATTATCAGTGGTATTCAAGCCAAATAACACCACCTGAAAAATAACTGATGGTTTTAACTTCCAAGTTCAAGAGTGAGGAATTATAGAGAAGAGGGTCAAATCTTTTATCATGTAACTCACACTTTAGGAGTACTTTTTTTTACCTCAGTTCAAAATAGAAGTTCATGCCAGATGTGAAGAGAAATGTCTGGTCATCCATCAAGACATAATCATCATCATTGATGCAAAGCACAACTTAATTAAGGGTGAAAGGACGTTGTAGTTGAAAAACATTAAATGTGAAATTTCCAAAACAAGATGATGAAGAGGTAAAAAGCAGAAAGTTAACTGCAGCAAGAATGTTGAATTGGAACCTGAAACTCTCTTGATGATTACGTACGCAAAAGTTGTATTGAGCTGGTTGACAGAAGAAACAAGAAACATGACACAAGAAAAGTGGCCTGGGGGCAGTTAGAGATGTGGCCAAAAGATTGAGGATAATAGCACAAAAGGAAGAAAGCATTTTCTATCAAAAACCTTCCAATAATGATTCGTGCATGCATGTGTCTGTGCTGCCAAATGGTATGCAGCACGAATGGGGTATGCTCCGCTGGAAAGATGGTAAGGTTTCACATAGTTACACAAATGACAACTAGAAGCAATTAAAGCTTTGTTGCAGTGACAGGGCATTGGCTGGTTATGTGAACTAACTTTCCAAAGATTGGACACGAATGCAACAGCAAGGCAATCACAAGTTTTAGGCTGTATGAGTGACATAAAAACATGAGGGAACACATGACTTGAAAGGAATCATAAAAGGTCGCACTCATATAAAACCAATACAGAGAATTTTATTTATTTTTGTTTAGAAGATAGAAAAGAGTTTGTTTTTTCTCTTTTGTCCACGTTTTAGCAAAGAAGGGAAACAATGGGAAGCACTTTGGTGAAAGACCTCATGGTTCAGTGGAAGATGGTAATGGTGAGTCATTGTTAACTTGGAACATTAATCGTAAATGATTTTCATATTTCACATTTATAATATCAATAACTGCTACTTTAGATCTTCAATGGAAATTTTGAGGGCATCAGGATCTGGGATTGCTGCATTGCTCGTAGCTGTTTCCAATTATAAAGTTTCCAAGAGAGGTGTTACATACCATTCACCCTGAACTTTGTCACTTTTCAGAGTTTATAAGTTATTTTTAAATACTCAATTGGTTTGTCACCACTTGCAATATCGCTTTCTGATTTGAATAGATTCTTGCATATCAGTTGACAGCAAGTAACGCAGGTAAAGGTAATGATGTGTAAAACCTGAGATCTTACAAATACTTCTTTTAGAGAGTTTACTATCAACAAGAGTTGCAGTGCCCTTAATTCTAAATAACAAGAATTGCGACAAAAAATTATTTGTGTAAATGTTGCACATGAATTGTGCCAATCCTTGATTCCGCCAAGAAACATTAAAAGCTTTTCAATCATTGAGCTCATTATTGAAAAAATCAATATGGGTTTCTCAATCATTGAGTTCATTATTGACACTGAAGACTTCAAAGAAAATTAAACAACAGCCAAGAAGCTCAACACCAACAGAGAAAAACGAAAATTTCAAAGAAAGAAAAATATGAGTACACAGTTACTTCTAACCACTAGCTCAAACACAAGGTAGATTTAGAGGGGAGTGGAAATAAGAAAAGCTAAATGTAAACTAGTTAAAAGGAAAGTTGAACCACTCCTAAATAGTGTTCAAAATATCAGTTACCATTTCAAGACACTGATTCAAGATTTACTATTTCGATCATGATAAAATTAGTCATAATTCCACTATTTTTTTCAATGTTAAATTTAAATAATCTTCAATTAAATCATAAAAAAAAGTCGTATAATTTTTTTAAAAATGAGAATAGTAACAATTAGGTAGGTAAGGCCTGACATAAAATATTTACAGGGAAACTGTAAAATCTAAGCTCAAACTCAAGAAATGAGAAAAGAAAGAAAAAGAGAAGTATGCATTTTTCTAAGGAGCATAAAAAGAGTATGAATTTGCATGTTACTCCAGTGGCGTCTAACTTATTCAAACACAAGGAGTAAGTGGAGGAAATGGGAGAGAAAAAGATGGCAGAGTTTGAAACCGATGGCCTCTCCCATAACCAAAAACTGAAGCAAAAATTAGTACTTAAGCCCAAGCCCACAAATATTAAAGCAAAACCCGAATAAATCAAGAGATAGATTCTGAGATAATCCACTGATATTCTTAATATTCTCTAACTCGCCAAACTTGATCGCTCTTGACAATAGATGAACATCAAACAAATCAAGTTAACTTCGAAATAAAATATTTCAACTCCTGCTGTAACATAACATGTATCCATGGTGTTAAAGGAAAGTTTACTAATGTGAAAATTAAAAGGGCATCACGAACTGGGGCCAATTTTGTATCAAGCACAAAACACTATCCGCAAAGATACAACATTTTTTTTGGAGAATGGAACATCAAGCAATTCAGTTGGAAACAATATAATAACACTTCACCACATAGTGGCTATGTAAACTCAACTCAGCACACAGTCTGAGCAGAAAACATTACATTTATTTGAAATCCTGATGGGCTCAAAGAAAGTGATCTAAATTCTTGACTGTTTGGCAAGCTTGAACCACTCAGTATGGTAAGAGCCCTCTATGTCAACCCTTTCATATGTATGAGCACCAAAGTAGTCACGCTGAGCTTGCACCAAATTAGCAGGCGAACTTTCCCTGCTGTAACTGTCAAAATAATTAAGGCTAGCAGACATACCTGGAGTGCTGATTCTAGAATTGACAGCAAGGCAAACAACTCTCCTCCAGGCAGATTGGCGATCGAGTATTTCCTTCGCAAACTCTGGATCAACAAGAAGGTTTGCCAGACTAGGGTTTCTATCATATGCCTGCTTAATTCTGTCTAAGAATATAGCTCTAATGATGCAACCCCCTTTCCAAATTCGGGCCAGTTCACCCAACTGCAAATCCCATCCCTTTTCGATACTCTTTGCACGGATCAGATTCATTCCCTGTGCATAACTACAGATTTTGGCTGCATAAAGAGCCTTCCTAACATCATCAATCAACTGCTGCTTGTCTACAGGTTGATCAGTCACAATATCACCTGATTTAAAGACTTTTGCAGCTTCTACTCTTTCCTCCTTCAAGCCACTCAGAAACCTTGCATCCAATGATGCTTCAATAGTGGGAGCAGCAACTGATAATTCAGCAGCTTGCTGAACAGTCCACTTACCAGTACCCTTCATGCCAGTCTTGTCTAGAACCTTGTCAACAAGATATCCTTCTCCTTTATCATCCTTAATTCCAAATATATCTGCGGTGATTTCAATCAGGAAACTAAGAAGTTCTCCTTTGTTCCATTCTGAGAAGACACTTTGTAGTTCCTCATTTGACAACTTTCCAACTGACTTCAGCACATCATAAGCCTCTGCAATCAGCTGCATATCACCATATTCTATACCATTGTGAATCATCTTCACAAAATTACCAGAACCACCTTTACCAATATATGTCACGCAAGGACCACTATCAGGGACTTGAGCTGCCACCTTGAGAAGAATATCTTCTATGTTTTTGAAAGCTTCAAACGAACCACCAGGCATCAAAGAGGGACCATTACGAGCACCTTCCTCACCCCCAGAAACTCCCATACCAAGGTAGAGAAAACCCAATTCAGACATTGCTTCCTCTCTTCTTTCAGTGTTCTCATACCATTCATTACCACCATCAATTATACAGTCACCTTTTTCCATGAAGGCAGACAGGGTCTTAATGGTTTGGTCAACAGGTGCCCCAGCCTTAACAAGCATTATTACCACCCTAGGCTTTCGAATGGAAAGAACAAAAGCTTTAGGATCATGGTAGCCATAAACTGGAAGATTTCCTTCTAGTTTTGCTCGTTCTACAGTCTCATCAACCTTGGATGTAGTTCGGTTATAAACAGAAATAGGAAAGCCTTTCTCAGCAATATTGAGTGCTAGATTTTGGCCCATAACAGCCAGTCCAGCCAGGCCTATTCTCGTTGTGGGTAGAGCCATAATTGTCCTCCTGTTCAATGATTCAAATCCAATGGCATAATAAGAACAAGGTACACAAAAACTGGCGTGAATTTCTGATTTGAATGAAAACAAAAAATGCTATAAACTACGATGGAAAACAATTAGAGCTAGATTCATAACTCTCAATGCCATCAATTAAACTTCTACCGAACACAGCAATCTTGAACATATTCCAATAATAAATGTATGAAATGTAAGAAAGGGTGACTTCTAAGATATTCAGCGATAAAAACGTAGCAAGATTACCAAACTTATTCTTAAAAAGTGAGATTGCAAAATAACCCTACGATCATGCCATACAGACATCAGAGTACCTTAATGCTCGTGTGCTCTCTTCATTAATCTAAAAAATTAGTGCGAACTACTAAAACCCAACCACCAAACAAGCCGCATGAACTCCTAGGTTTACACATATCCAGCAAAAGCCTCGGTCTCAAAACTCAAAAATCCCAAAAAGTGCCAAAATACAAAATAATAGTACACAATCGAGTTGCAATCCAAAGCAATTATTTGTTCACCAAAAATTACAGAAAGACAACCAAGTTCTACAAGATCTTACAGTACATTCAACAAACCCTGAAGATCAGTAAAAAACCTAGAAACCTAAACCTAGATCAACAATCAAACCCAGAAAAAAAAATGCAATCACACTCTTTATTTCCAACAAATCACAACAAGAATAAATCCAGCCAAATTAAGATAACAATTTTGCAAACATCTTAAGTGCATGTTAACACACTAACATTATCTTAAAAGTGAATCTCAAAAAGTAAAAGATAGGGAAAAAATGAATCTAAAGGACAAACCTGAAATTTCAACCGAATCACAGCAAAATTATGGCCACAGAATCACAGAACATGGGTGAAAAGATGTGGGATACAAGCCCTATATATATATTAAATAAGAATCATAAAGAGTAACAATATTAGTTATTAATTATCTGACGGAAAAATTATTAATACAATTATAAAAAATAATAATAAAAGGGAGAAAGATTAGCAATAAAAAAAATCATTATTGCGGCAGTTGAAACTTGAAAACGAGGCCAAGCAGCCAAATTTTTGGACCTACTGAAAAATAAAATTTATTTTATTATCTTTTTTCTCCGGTTTATTTTATATTTAAAATTGTCTTATATTAATTAATTGATTATTCATTAATAATATAATTAGAAAATAAAAATAGTGGAAGTAGATGAAAGTTGCGGGTCAAAGTTGGAAAGCTACCAATTGGAATTGGGGGTAGGTGAAACGCGGTGGGAGGAACGACGCCGTTCACTGTTCTTAAGTCATCAGATTTTTTTATGATAGTTTTTTAAACATTTTGTTAGTTTTTAAAATGTCACATAATTTTTTAAAAAAAAACTAACGGAAACACTACCTGTATATCCGTATTTTTTTATTTTTATAATTTATATGTAATTATTTTTAATATTAAAATTGAATAAATAATACCATTATTTACACTATAAATTTATAGTTAATTGTTATAAAAAAATAAAAACAGAATAATAATAATAAATATGGAATTATAAGTAATTATTCAGTGAAAAAATAATAATATATTTTATTGAAATTATTTCATAAATAAATTAACAGCTGATTCAAATTATTTCGTAAATAAAATAAAAAATTGTTATGCTGATTAAAAAAAAACAACAAATAAAAAATTAAATTCAAAACTGTTTAAAAAAAACGGTTATTTAGGAAAATTTTCTTTATATTTAACCGTTTTTAAAAAAAATTATATATTAAAAAACAGTTACAAAATAATTAAAATAAGAATAAATAGAAATAAAATAAAATATTAATATATAAAATATTAATAAAAATATTCAATATTTATTTGAAAACTCGTTTTTTATTTTATTTTAACGGAATAGTTTTTTATGGAATAAATTTTTTCTTAAATTAAAAAATTAGTTCAAAATTGGGTCAGAGTGAGGCCCAATAACAGTCTCCCTTTTCACATATGTCCCCACTGCACTTCCATTTTTCTTTCTTTCTTTGAGACTACAATCAATATTTAAATTAATACCTTTAACACTATAATAAATATTTAAAATAATACCTTTAACACCATAATAAATATTTAAAATAATACCTTTAACACTATAATAAATATTTAATATATATTAAAAACCTTAAATTAAAAAAAATATAATTAAAATTTATCATTTTCTATAATATAGTATTATTCAAACGAATTTGTTAGAGGGTGCACTTTTTAATTAAAACTTATATAAGCAGAGAGATTAAAATAAGTTTAATATTATAAAGTCAACCATTAATTCGGTCAAAATGAGTTTAGTTGCCTCTGTAACTTAGTCTTTTGATTTATTTAATTTAATGTGAATATAACTCAACTAAATAATTAATTGAGTTGACTTTTTTTGGACCAACGTATTCTCTTTTTGTTGAATGTTTTCACTGAATATTTGATTAAATAATGTTTTTAAATATTTTCTCTAATTTTGCATCAGAAAATAATATCTGAAGCACAATGTTTAAAGAAACGTCCATCACTGGGCCCAAACTCGTAAAGCCCAGTGGTTAAAGAGAAAGCCCTACACTGAACGTAGAACATTTTCTTTTTCCACCCCCTAACTTTTTTTCTCCCATCTCCTAAATATAATATATTTACAAAAGTTATTTATTGTTTAAAAAAAAATCACTTTTTTCAAATACACAACAAAAAACGTTCAAGATTTTGATATAGGCTATCAGAAAATGCATTCAAATTTATTATTTTTATAAACTTGTAATCATTATTTTAATAATTATTTATGGATTAAATAATCTAAAATATTTGTTCAAATTATATATATATATACATCTCCTTTTCAGTCCAATTTATTTTTTTCTCTGGTCCTCTCTCATAACATCAATTATTAATCTGTCACATTTCTTCCTTTCTTTTTTCTTTTGATCTCTCTTCCATCAAAAGCCAGTGATTAAACAGAGTAGAACTTTGTTTTCATTATAGCACACTTCTATAAAATTATAACTTTGAAACTGATTTCAAATTATATCTTTATTTCATTTGAAAATTTTAAAATATTTTTTATTTACTAATACTTTATGTTAAAATTTATACATTTATAATTTTTTAAAGAAGAATAAAACACAATTAAATTCACACCGACCCATTAACATCTATAAAATGGAAGAAAAAAAAAACCATTATCCATGATACACTAGAGAGAGGATATTGTAGTGTAGTGGGGAGCTTGTCCAAATGTTTTTCTTCTTTTTGGCAACTATGTCTATCGTCACCCAATAACCACTGCACTCCCTTTTTCCTGCTTCCCCTTCACTCGCCTCCACCTGACATAATTACTTCCACAACACTAACAATACATTTTCACCACTTACACCACATCAATTTTATTTAATCATACGTGTATTTCAACACATGATGTTCAAAAACTATGTCACTAACGTTGTTCTAGGAACTATTAATGTAATAGGACACTTGTGTTTCATTATCTTGTGAAAATTCATCTAACTAGAAAACATCACATTATTTCAGGAAAAAAAAAACTCATTGCAGACAGAAAATAAATATTGTAGATGACGAGTTTGTTGAATTTGATAATAGCTCTAGGGTGATAGTCTTGTAACCGACTCATAATGACGATGATCGGTTTCTGAATCTTATTCTCAAACGACATTATTTGGACGCGAATAAGGGATTCTAAATTAATTAGTCACAAAGATCAATTATGGTACAATTATAGTAGAATTATTACCATAAATATATATCTTAAAAGACATTAAAAAACTTAGGGTAGATGATTCTAAATTAATTAGTCACAAAGAACAATTATAGTAGAATCATGGCCATAAATATATATCTTAAAAGACATAGGGTAGATCATCTTTTACATATTAGTTGAAACTTTTACACATTGGTTGAGGGTGCACTTACTCTTGACTATCTTGAATATTCTGGCCTTAAGTCCGTCTCCTCCTTTGTCCCTTTTGTCTAGAACAATAGCTATTTAAAGTTCATTCTCTAAACATCTATGTAAAATCCATAGACATGTTTTGGCTTCATATTTTGTTGATTAGTTTATCAGTTATGATTTTTTTTGAGATTGTTGGAACTGGATGATGAGACCATGAATGGGAGTTTTGTAATTGTTTTCTGGGCCAGTATTATGATGGTGTTTTAGATTATGCAGAGTGCCCCACTTGTTGGTTCTTCTAACAATTAACACAGAAGGTTTGTTTATATCTCTGTAGCCACTTTAAATAATGCTTTTGCTTGGAACATATCATTAGAACTTGGAAGATAGTGGCAAAATTTATGAGCGGACACTAAAATTAGAAACTCAAAAACATGTCATTGCCGTTTATGTTATGCTATGGTTTCACCTCATACATCTCAAAAGGGAGGCAAAGACTACTACTACTACTTGTACTTCCATTACAATTCACACACATAAGGGAGAAGAAAAATTGAAGAGATATGATGATAAACACTTTGGCCTTGACTTCAAATTCAACCAAGCAGGTTCAAGGAGCTAGTGATTGAGGAATCAGATTTAACATAGGGAGAGACATCATCTTCAATGGGGCTCAGAGGAGGAGGGTGGTATGGACTATGTAGCTGCATGTCACATATCATTTGGCGAAGTTCTGAAGCTTCTTCTCTCAGCTGAACATTCTCTTGAGCAACTCTATCATGTGATTCAGACACATGGTTCAGCTTGTCCATAAGCTGGTGGTTTTCATTCCTCAGCCAAACCACCTGTGACCACAGTTCATCAAGGTGTTTCTGCTTCCTCATGCGTGACCTGCGTGCTGACTCACGGTTCGATATCATCCTCCTGTGCTTCCTCTCATTGATCAGACTTAGCTGCTGCTCATCTGCTTCATCAGAGGTGGAGGTGCTGCTGATGCATGAGGACTGAGGGGGGCTGAATTCTGCCACCCCTTGATGAGGGTTTTGGAAACCATAGAATTGGTTTGAGAGTTTGTGAAGTTGAAATGTGGGGATGGTGTTCTGAGTCATGCTGTAGTGACCCGGGTAAGGACAAGGGTCTGAAGGGAGTAAATAATTCAGTCCTGTGATCTCACTGGCCTGCATGGTTTGTGTATCAATATAAGTATGAACAAAAGATAGCAGGGTTTGGAGAAAAACACTGATGGAGAATTAATAGAACTAAGTTGCTATTGGAGATGAAGAAAACAAGAGTGAGCTGAGTATATATAGGGAGAGAAATTGGTGAAATGGCCCCACTGAATGTGCCCAGAGTAACAGTATGAGTTTCGTTTTTTCTAAGCATAGATTGATGAAATGTCAAGCACATATGTTAATGTGGTAATTTTTTCTTTGGAATTATGGTACTTTCTTCACCTAGAGTCAATGACTAATGACTAAGCTTTGAGAAAATAAGATCAATTTAAAGGTTGATTTCTTTTAATAAATTTTTTCATACACAAAACTGAAGGATAGAACTTCTGATTATGAGTTTAGAAAGAAAAAAAGGTTATCTGTCATCAACTATAATGCTAGTTTAACGTAGTATTACTGCAATCGAATGTTGGATAAGCATGCATTCACTATAGCTTGTAAAAAACCTATTTAGCTTTAAGGAAGACAGTACCTAACTTTTATTCAAGTTATTTGTAACTTATTTCTGAAGAATAGTGGAAAAAGAAGGTTATTGATGAGTTTTTATGCAACAGGGTATTTGTATTCAAAAGGGTTTTACTATATTTTTTGTGTGTGTAAAGGTATATGGTGAAAAACGGATTTGGCCAAAGGTTTTCAAGAATTAAATAAAAGAAGCGTGTGGTGTTTTGTGGTGTTTATTTATGTGCATATGTGACATGCATGGTGTGTTCATGTGGTATGTGGGGTATAAGGTTCATTGAACAAGCTATGTGAGAAAGACATGAGGCACATAGACATGGGTGACGCAACGTGGGGGAGGCAACTTGGGTTAATGGATAATCATTTTGGACAAAATATGCTTACATCATATGGACAAAGGAAGTTCATATCATGGGGACTATAATAATTCAATTGGAAGACTGTTTAGGCAAAAGCAGGCACAAGAGAAAAAATACATGTTCCAGAAGTCAATTTATTATACTAAGTGTGCAGTAATGTGTTATTTCCAAGCTCATTCTGTGTTGGATTGGATAATGTTCACTCAAATGACATAACAAATTTGGAGGAAAAAGGAGATTGGGAAAGGCAAGTTAGTCTCCAAGAGCAATAAGAAAGAAGTGTTTATGAATATGCATATATATGATGACTCAAGAGCCACTCCTTTTGGATCCTCCAAATACAATAATATTTTAACTAGAAGCCAAATATTTGATGATCAACCACTTATGTTATTTTACTATGGTTAGGTACTAGTTGTTTATTTCGTCTTGGTAATGACAGCTTCAATAGTAATCTCAAGCAAAAAGAAAGATCAGCTTTTACTCCTCACACCAATTATGTGGCAGAAATACTTCAGGTACCAGACTCTGATATTCATTGTATAGTGTTAAAATGATATAAAGGTACCCTGTTTGGGAAAAGATACCTGCATAAACTAGGTGAGATATGTGCACAATCTAGACCTTTAAAAAAAAGTTATAGTAGTAGTGACCAGAATATTATCCAATAACTTATTGAACTAAGCTTATGCAACTATCCCTTGTGCTGACCTATTATTGTGGTTGTCCATAAAAGCTGTCTCTACTGAAACAAGATACTGTGAATCTCTGTTAAAGATTTGAAAGTAAACTATGGAAAGAGTTACCACCATGAACTACCATACTTTTTCAAAATCTCACTTCAGTTCTTTTTCTTTCACTCACTAGCTTATATCATGAACCTTTGGGATATACATGATTCCAACCTGAAAAGAATTCATAAGGGTAAATGGTGTTGACAAGTTGATCTATTTCCAATCACAGAGCCAATAGTTCCATACTGCCACTTCTTTACAATAAGGCTGATTTCTGTTTACCTTAAAGTTTTCCAACTGCTTATAATAGATTCATTGCGTTATCAACATCAGTTAAATAAAAAAAAATATCATACAATGATTGTATCTTTCTCTTTCTCTTCCAAGCAGTTGTTATCCATGGCATGAAATCCATTTCCTTTCTGACAAAATATGATACTTGACATGGTAAAAGAGTTCATGTAGTTTCTTGAGTTTGGTTACATCATTTTCCATAAAATGAAAACAGATTACTCATTCAGGGAAAAAGAGAGATGAGTTTGGACTTAACCACCCAACTGAGTGGAAAAAATGATAATGCTGGTGTATAGTGGAAATTAATGAATAAGAATGGTCTTCCTTTGCATCTTCCACTAAACAAAATCTTAAAATTAATTGAAAAACAGGAACCAAATTTCTAGTTTAGAAAAATGCTTTCTCCCTGCACTTGGTGTGTGAATTTGATTAAGTGGACTGGTTGGTCAACAATATCATCAGACAGATTTAGACTCCTCTTTCTTTTCTTGTCTATTGATTGTTCCTTATTTTCTCCTTCTCTTTTTCTCCATTGAAGTATTTCCCTTTGTTTTTCCTAACCTGTGTGAATCAGCACAAGAGTATATATGTTGTACTATTGTACACATACTGGGAGGCTTATCAGTATGTCTTTCATTAACCTGTTTCATCTGTTGGTACTTGTACTCTACTTTGTACTTGTAACATTCTTTGGTTTGGTGAATTTGGTCAAACTGCTAAACCCTCCATTTGAATTAGATTATATGCTAAAATTTTCTGCCCTTGTTCTTTTTTTTGTGTTTTTTAGTTCAAGTTGAAGTCTAAGTGCAACTAGCAACTAGTTTGTAAGTCTTGTTCATATACAACATGTCAACTGAGTTTACATTACAATTCCTATCTTAATCCACAATTGGGTTGGAAGAAAAGTACAAGTTCTTGTATGTAATGATCACTGCTATTTTATATTATTACTTGTTTGCATGCTTGAATTTGCTACTGCTTTCTTCACCCTTTTCCTGATCTAATTTCAGCCCACAATCCAAATTTTGTTTTCTAAGGAGATTGTGGTTTAACTAAAGTTGGACTTTATCAAATGTTCAACTCCACTTGGCCGCAAGAAATGAGAAAATTTGAGGTCAATCCTCAGAAATCATGCTTTGTTTTCATAAATGGTAGATAGGTACATTAAAAATGAGAGTAACAGAAGACCTCACAGGCACGTGATTACCATAAACTGGTTTTGCCCCACAATGACAACCGAAGCCTAAGCCTATTTGAATACGAAATTCAAACATGTTTAAGAAACCAAAAAAGGATAAAGGCTGATTCATCTTATCTAACTAAGCCATAAACGTAGCAACGTAGGTATAATCTTGATTTCTAAGTGGGTTAGTTATTATTGCACACATATTTTTTAGAACACAAGGATTCTTCTGCACTTTCCTTTTTTGCCTGTATTATATTAAAACAATGGTTTGATTTAACTATTATGTGGTCCAGATTATGCTGTGAATAAAATAAACTAGATCCAACCAAAGTTTATGAAAATGATTCTGCGCATACATTCTATTTGTAGTTTGATTCTTAATCTCCATTTGATTTCATCCAACTTGGCCAATAAAACATATCTACCTTCAGAAAAGAAAAAAATACAGTACAGTTCTGTTAATATATTTTCTGTTTCTGAATTGGTCTGATCTCTAATCTCTAATGAATTATATGTTTAGTATAGATTTTCAATCCACCTCTTCACGTTCACGTTCAGACCTGATAACTCGTAATTCATGTTAAAATAGACTTAATACCATTTTAAGAAGTGAAAACCGACTTGTAAGATAAATTTTGCATTCACTTATATAATATGAATTGATCTTATTTTTAGTTCACATAGTAAGTCCAACACTATTAACCAATAAATCTCCTAAAGAAGATTGTTCCGACCTCAAGTCTGTTGAGATAGTATAACTCAGTCAATCACTGCATCCGAGGTATATTGTTTGTTTTGGAGTTTGGAGTTTCCTCACGATGTATATAAACTGTTGAACTCAACTTCGATTAAGGGAGAAAAGTATATATAAACCGTTAGAACCCAACTTTGATTAAGAGAAAAAGATGTATATAAACTGATGAACTCAATTCTTAACTGTGAGCTAGTGGGTTAAGAAAAACAAAATTAATAAATAAGCTCATGATTATGTGCAAGAATGGTTAATTGCGTAGTTGTTTCTAAGCGGAACAACTTGGATAATGAATATTGTTCAATAATATATAATTTTTTTATCATTCTCTGCGATTATCTAGATTAACAGAAGTCACCATATAAAGGTAAAAACATGAGAACACTTCACTTAAACCTTCATAGAAGAGCTGATCTGAATCCAAAAACAGAACACATATAACAAATTCACTCAACTTGATAAATAATAAATTATTAATCCTTATTTCTATTATCTTCCTCTTACTTTTATTCTACAAGACATTAAGAAAAAAAAATGTGAAAGTGATAAATTTGTCTTTCTATTCACTTCTTATTTTGTTAAAAGACATAAAAATAGTTTAATTTCATTAAAAGATAAATCTTTTTTTCTTCTTTTCATTAATATTTTTTTTCTCTGCGTCCAAACAAAACAGAAGAGACGATGTTTGACTTAAAATCCATGTTAGGAATAAAATAATGTGTAACTTTCAAAAAAAGGAATAAAATATAGTTACTCTAGGTTATATGGGTGTGCATAATTGCATGAGACAAGTAGAAATGGGCTCCTTTTTATTCTTCTGGAATATAATTTTTTTTATAAAATTATTTATTTCAATAGCAACGCAATCTTTTTTTTATAAACATAATTAATAATGAATATCCAATTTGTAGAAAATAAATAACAAAGGGAAGCATAATATTTGTAAAGTATAATTATATTATATTGATGAAAGAGAAGTTGTCGTATTTTTAGTTTTAGTCGCAGAATAAATTCTTAAATTTATTTTCTGCTATAATGATAGGAATTTAACTTTAACACTTTATACAAATCTTTATTTTTTTATATCTTTTCTAATTTCTTACACACAGATTTCGTAATGTATATGAACTTGAAACGGTGAAATATCAAAATAATCTTCATCTTCTATAAGTTAAAATTAAAAATTAAAAAATAACATATAAATAAATAACGAAAAAAAGTGTCGTTGTTTTTTATTTTTTTTTAAAAAACTACTTCTATAAAGATTGTATTTTAAGTCCTTAAAAAAAATAAAAAATAATGAGTTAATTTGTATATAAAAAATGTTTCTTTATATTAATTTAAAAAATTAAAAAATAATTTTAATTTTAAGTGATTTATATAAAATGATAAAATATTTGTTTTTATAATTTTAAAAATTAAAAGATAAAATAATAAAATTAAATATATTAATAAGAATAAAATTAATTTTTTTTCTTAAAAACATTTATAAAGAGAAATGATCTTATATATTAATTTTGGTTTAACAATTGAAGTGGTAAGAAAAGAGAGAAGAAAGTAGTAGGAGACGATAAAACTGGGGCGCACGATAGAAGTGATGTAGGGTCCACGCTAACAAGCACGCATTGGTGTCTATTGCACCACCCTATTGCCCAACATGTCAAATCAACCACCCAAAAAAAATATACTAACTTCTTTTATTCACATTATTTATTTTCAATAATATTTTTTAGAACATAGTCAATGCCACTCTTCTAAGACTTCAATTAAAATGGAATTAAAAAAATTATTCCAATTCAATTCCTAATAAACTATAGATTATCCACTAAATAGATAAATATAAATACTGCTCTGATTGCTGAGTTTTATAGGGTTATACATGCTATGGAGGAAGCTCAAAAGATGAGACTTACTAATGTCTGGCTGGAATGTGATTCTGCTTTGGTTTGTGCTGTGTTTACTGCTAGGACAAATGTTCCTTGGATGCTTCGTAATCGATGGAATGTTTGTCTTAATTGCTGTGGCAAAATTAGGTTTACAGTTACTCATATTTTTCGTGAAGGAAATGTGTGTGCTGATAAGTTGGCTAATTTAGGATTTTTTCATAGAGAATCTTTTCTTTGGTATAATAGGCTTCCACCTTGTCTGTTCTTAGAATTCTTTATAAATAGGTATAGTCTACCTATGTATCGTTTTTGTTAACATATGGGTTTTGGTCTAATCCCCCCGTATTTTTGTATTTTTTTTCTTTTTTCTTTTGGTTAATAATACTTTTTTCATGTGATGGTAAATGATTGTTGTTACTTGAGGTGTCAGCCTAACTGAGATCTTAAATGGCATAGTGATGTCTAACATAAAAACTTTTATTTAAAAATAAAATAAAATATATATATATATATATAAATAATATAAGAATAATCTCACATTAATAAAAATATTATCTTATTAAATGAAATTAGTAGGTAAACCTAATTTTACTAATCCTTTGATCCACGTGTTAAATGAATTGGTATGTGAAGTTCAACTTATTTCGACATTACTAAGTACAAAATATCACTTGAATCATACAAATATTATTGTCGCATTCAAATCACTTTTATTTCTTTTCGTACACACTTTTTTAAATGAAAAAAAAAAAGTATAATTTGTGAAATTACATTTGCTTGTACTTTTATCTGAAATTTTCAACAACAAAAAAATTTAATATGAGCATGTGACAATTTGTCTTGAAGTATCTTGGAAAATCAAACAAAATGACAAAAATGTATATACTGTGGTTAATATTGCACATTTCATTTCATGACTTTATGTTTCACGTTCAATGTACATCACTTAAGCTCTCTAGAAGAAAAAATCACGTTCCACAAAATTTAATCTTACAAAAATAGCTACTATTTTTTCCATAAATACAATATTGCATTTAGAAATTAAGAGTAAGAACAATTTAAATATATATTTATTTTTTTATAATTTATATTTTTTAAAGATAATTAATTTATGTAGTACAGACTGATACGACACGAACATGGACACGAAGATACGAATCATTTCTAAAATCACACGAATCTATATGTTATATAATTATAAATCATATAAATTAAAAATAAAGATTTATATGCACAAATATGTTTTAATTTTTTTTAGCAGAAAGATGTTTATATAAAAATTTATACAATAAATTTGAGTTTTTAGAAAATTAATGTATTTCTCATTTTAAAAACTATGTTAGAATGTGTGTGTTAAAAATCCAATAAATAGTTTTCGAATTGGACATTTCACTAATATATGTTCTACGAATGTTGATGTTTGAAACAGAGGTTTGTTCGGATCTCATAGTATTAATTGATCTGATAATCTTATCTCAATAAATTTCAAATCGGAACAATTATTCATAGTTAAAAACTATAAAAACTTCTTAATTTTAATATACTTCTAAATTTCACAAATAACTATAAAATATATAATCAAAATTAAGTTATCATTACATATGATTTGAATGCAAGTATAAAGTAAATAATACAATTATTTTTTTTACTAATAATATGAGAGAGGAGAATATGCTTTTTAAAATTATAGTGTAATGTTTCTTGTTGTTCCTCCAACCAATGAGTAACCCCAAGCTTACTAAATCAAATATTAATCTCACTCACATAATATTAAACATTATATTAAAGAATTGATTAAGTTATTCATTTTAAAATAAAAATAAAAATGAAGGAGTGTCAGTTCATTAAAACTATAATATATATCTCTATTAAAAATAGAGGGAAATACTAGTCTTATTTAGCATGAACTCGTGTAAAGTAAGTGTTTTGTAAAATTGCATTTTAGATTTACCATAAACAATTTATATTGTAATATATTGTTATTTTAATTATTGACATTTTTTCTTTAAAAATATTAAAATTTGTTAAAAATATACTGGTAATAATAATTTTTTAAAAATAATTAAGTAAAAACATTTGATTTAGTTTATATTCAAAATATAAAAGAATATATCACATTTATATTAATATATATATATATATATATATATATATGAAATTGTAAAATCCTTCCATTGATATTTAAAACTAACAACAGATTAGAGCATCTCATAGTATATGAATGCAAACTTTATATCATGAGCCGATTTTATAAGGTTGAGTTAGATTTAAAGTAGATTTTGTAATATGATCTAAATCGCACGCAGAAACAACACACATCTTATTATTATATTTTATTTTGGTACTGAAATTTTTAATGTAAATTGACATATTAATAAACAACTCATACCCCTTTACATTTTGCGGGATCATGAATATGTATAATTTATGCTAAACTTTGCGAATTATTTATGATTGAGTTATTTTTAGCATATTATTTTGGTTTGTGGGGTATCTCTTTGTTTTTCTTTTCCCTTTCTTTTGGTTTAGGGGTAGATATATAGTATAGGGAAGTAGCAACATGGCCTGCTGGTGCTGTCACATGAAATCATGCGTGTGCACCCCACTACCCCAACCCATAATAAAAATATTATTAACTATTATTAATAGTACTAGAGTTAAATATGTTTTTTCATTTTTATTAATCTTTTGTTAAAATTTTTTACAAGATAAATAAAATTTAAAAAACGAACCACAATATTAAATATTTTATATTTATTATATGAATGATATAATACTATAATATAATTTTCATTGTTAAAAAAATACTCATAATAACATATTCTAATACTTTCTTTTTCTTTACCACAAATACTTGGAAAAAAAAGTTTAAAACCTTATTATTATATATTGTGGTTGAACATGACAAGAAGGGTGAGATTTGAACAAATATATGGCTACCCATATAATTTTTCTATGATCAAATCAATCCATCTCTTTGTTGACATGAATAAAAATAGGGGAAGCAAGAGAACACTTTGTAGAAAGCAAAAAAACACCATTTTACACGTTCAAAATGAAGAAGAGAATCAGCACACATAATGATTGAAATAGGAAAGGAGTACAATAATAGTACTTCAATATTTCACTGCCCCTTCGACACGTATCATCACATTTCTAAACAAGAATCTCATCAACATCCTCCATTGCTGATTTCATGAACCAGACTTTGAGTCTTTATCTCCTTTCACTACCCAAAAGCATTCAATTCAGATATTTCATTGCCCTCGTTTTACTTGCACGTACAATAATCTATCAGATTACGTACTTCTTTTTTTTCTTTGCCCACTCACACAAATCTAGAGTGATAAGAAAGTTAGTGGTTCAAGTTTTTTGCAAATGGGGGTGTTGTATCTCCAACTTTCTATTGGACATATCAATAAGAAGTTGTTATTATGTTATTGCTGTGTTGCTGTTGATGTTGATGATGTTGCTGCTCTGTGGTCGTGTCAGTTGTCGTAGATTATCCAACCACAATTTCACACACTCTTGCCATGTGTTAAGCAGCAATTTCGGACTTGTGTGTAATTTAATATTATGTTTTTGTTAATACTTGGCTGAGTGCAGTTTAACATCTTCCACTAAACTACTTTGATTCCCTAACACAATCATATGGCACTGCATTCACCTCTAATCAATTCAGCTCCAAAGTGATCAATTTAATAATTTAATCAGCCACTAGAAAACAGAGGGCATGGTAGATATTTTTTAGTCTTGCAGAATTATAAAATTATGCAGAAACTTAGGTCTCCATAGTGACATTAAAACTTGTAAACAAACCATTTAGAAAGTACTTGCACACTATTGAAGTGGATCAGTGCTGCAAAGAATGAGAAACCAGCTTTTAAATATGGATAAAGCAGAGGTTAAAGCTGAAGTTCATTACACAGAAATTAATAATATAAGAATGTTGGAGATCCATATCGACTAGAGCTTAATTAGGACATTTCATAGAATATAAGTGGGTGCAAACTTCATCTCATAAGTCGATTTTATGGGGTTGAGTTAGACTTAAAGTCCACCAGAGTCATCTCGAACCTATCCTAACGATTGTTTGTTAACCTTATCAGGTCATCCACTATCGGGCCGTTATCGAACCATCCATATTATATTACCCCTCACAAGTTCTCACTTTTGGTGTGAGGGGTGTATGTTGAAGATTTCACATCAACTAGAAATTTGAGTATTTTATAAGGTTGAGTTAGGTTTAAAGTTCACCTTTTAATAAAGAACCATAACAACATCAACTTTAGCCATTAGATAGAAGCAAAGAACTTATTCTTAAGAAAACTAAAGCAGATGATTTATATCTGTTAAATATGTGATTAGTTGTTTCATCTTCAAGTTCTTGTATATAGAATAACATATCTGTCCAGAAAAATCACTCTCTTAAATAGATTACCTGAAAAGAAGCATGTTGCATAATCTTTCACTCATTTCTCTCCAAACATTAGATGGCACACCTAACTTAATGCCATCATAGCACAGAATTATTAGTATGTGATATGCTGAGATATGCACCCTCTTGAGGCTTTTCTTTTGTTGTTTGTTTTAGACTAGCACTCTCTTTTATGCTTCTGATTTTGTTTTTATCTGTCCTCCTTTCCAACATTATCTTTGATGATTCTGCAATCAGCTTGCCAAATTGTTCAAAATCCAGTGCCTCATTGACCAGAACTTCTTGTCTTGACATCACTCTGAATAAATAGCAGAAAAGGTGTCACAATGATATTGGCCAAGGGGATAAAGCCTTTTGCCTAATGTCTAAAAGTGGATAAACTTACATAATTAATGTATTTTATTTACAATAATAATACATATCATTCATGGTATAAAAAAAATGTATTTTCATATTCTCATTTTACCACCAAAAATTAATTATTGGTGGAGTGCATTATTATTATGCAAATTGGTTATTGGTGGGCTATACTATACCCTGCTTTTCTTGTATACAAAAAAGATTCCTCACAAATAGGTTGGACATTTACATTGATGCTACTAGATTGTGTTGGCTTAAGCCTGCTTTGTGGAGTTTCAAGACTGACCCATGTAGAGAGCAGAGTTAACAGGTGTTGTCAATGTTATGTTGGGTGTGCTATAAAATGGTGAAGTGGAAGTGGGGGCTAATGTACCTGTAAGGTAAGACAAAAGGGGTAATCAGAAACATGTGTAAGCCAAAATTAACAAAGAAATGAGTGAAACAATATATTATGAATGATCCGATAATGGTCTGATAGCGGATGATCTAATAAGTCCACCAAAAACTTAGATTTTAAATGATTCTAATATCAAATTAAAAAGTCGATTTTAACTCTAACTCAATTTTATAAAGTTTACACTCACTTATATATAATAATAAAATATTTTTAAATGTGAATCTAAAAAAAAAAACTAAATAAAAGTGACACTATTGAGAGACCATCCTTGCATATGAGTTTCAAAACTAGAATGATTGAAGTAATAATGATTCTTAGTCCCCACTTACCCTTTAAAAAAAATGATTTGGAAGGAAAGGGGCATGGTACTTGGTAGAAATGGTGAACCAAAGGCACTCTCAAGGGCCACACAAAGCAAGGTTTCTCTAGAGGGAATGAGTGCTCTCTTTTATTGCTATTGTGGACACTGTGGAATCAGAGAATTAATGAAGTTATGAAAGTGACAACATTGCTTTGTTTTCCTTTCTCCTCCCTAGTGTGCTCCATTTTTCATAGTGAGAAAAGGTTTAATAAATCTAAAAAGTGGATACATGGGTGAAGTAAATCCACCACAAGATCTCATAATGCACAACTCTCACCTTTTTTGTTTGCATATATATTATGTAACTGGTATACCCAACTATCACGGTTCTTGGATTCTCTGCAGTAAAAAGTGACAGCCATTTTAATCTCAACCTCAAGAACATTTTTTCAAGTTTATGCAACAGGTCAAGACCTTCACATTCACTTCCACCAATCAAAGAAAGAAAATTAACTTTCCAGGTAAATATACAGGAATAATGGTGGAAGATCACACGTCGACTAAAAATTACTATATTTTATTTTTTATGATACAAATCTTAACCTATAAATTATAGTAGTTGAGTTAAACTTCATAATAGTATTCTTAAATATACTTATTATAACTAATAACAGAAGAGGATGTGCATCTTATAATGAAGATCACATCGACTAGAAATAAGAACATTTCATTGTATATAAATGGTGCAAACCTCAACTTTCTGAGCCGGTTTTATGGGATTGAGTTAGACTTAAAGTTCACTCTATAACATCCTACCACTTGTTTAGTGACACATTACTATGTCTTTTTTATTAATTTTTTAATACCTATAAAAGTAAATATAAAATGAAAAACTGTATTTAATATCTTGAAAATGTAAATGTTCATTTTTATGCATTTAGTTTATAGAAGAATTAGTAAGAATATTATTACAAAAATTATATTTTCAAATGACAAAAAAAAAAGTTCAATAATTTTGTTGATACACAGTTATAAGACAATAGTAACTTTATTTCCATAGATTTTAGGCTTGACTTTTTTTTTAGGAAAACAATTTATTTTTCTAGTAGATAAACTTTTTGTAAGACTCCAAAGTCTTCACATACTCTTATCATAGTCGTATATCATACAATATAATATTCATATTATACAATACAATATATATATATACAATTCATGAACTAATTTTAAAAACATCAATGTCAAAACATTGATAAGACTATATTGTTATATAATAGTTATTATTTAAATATTATAGTTGAATCCATTAATACTGATAGATTACATATTTGATTAATTTTATTGTTTTTAAATACTTTTTATGTTACTTTGTATTTTTAAAATTTATTCTTACTTTATTTTAAATATTTGATGTCGAGGTAAAAATAGGTTGTTCTTACTTTATTTAAAATTTGGAATCGAAATATTTTAATATATAAATTTAATAATTAATATATAATATGAAAAATTGATAGCAATTAAAAGTAATATATACTAAGTAAAATAATGAAAATATCCTCAAAATATATTTTTATTAATGAAATTTATATAAAATACCATAGACACAGTTTAGCAGAGTCATTTGCAATAATAAATTATTTTAACTTATAATTTTTCTAAAAAAATTAATTTAATAAGGCTAATTTAACATTTTTCATCACCAACTACCAAAAAATGAAAAAAAAAACACAATATTGAAAGGAAAAAAAAGTATGATTAAATTGCAATAGTGTTTTAAGGGTGATAATCCTCTTTTCTTTGGCCTAATAAGTTTATTTTGTAAGAATCATCTCTTATAAAAACACCAAAATATGAGAGGAACCGATTCATTGTTTTGTTTTGAAGTGTGAAAATCCCGCGAACTTATGCATAGTACTGTTGCAGTAGTGAATAGATGTTACAGCGTACTGTGTTTTGTGGACTTTGTGTTGCAAGGCTCAAAGCTTCTCCATCAATATCACTCATCAAAACCCTGTCACCTTATGCATTTTGTACTCTTTCCTCAACCCAAATGACCCCAACCAAGAAATTAACATTTTCCCATATTTTCCAAAAATGTTCCAATTTTAAAGCTCTAAATCCTGGCAAACAAGCCCATGCCCAGATGATTGTAACTGGTTTTGTGCCTAACATCTATGTTGCCAACTGCTTGATTCAATTCTATTGCAAAGGTTCCAATATGGGATATGCATTCAATGTGTTTGACAGAATGCCTGAAAGGGACGTAATCTCTTGGAATACTATGATATTTGGGTATGCTGGAGTTGGGAACATGGGGTTTGCACAGTCTTTGTTTGACACAATGCCTGAAAGAGATGTGGTTTCGTGGAATTCTTTGCTCTCTTGTTATTTACATAATGGTGCTAATCGAAAGTCAATTGAAATTTTTGTCAAGATGAGATCACTTAAAATCACACTTGACTATGCTTCATTTGCTGTTGTTCTGAAAGCTTGTTCAGGTATTGAAGACTATGGTTTAGGGCTTCAGGTGCACTGCCTTGCAATTCAGATGGGTTTTGAGAATGATGTGGTGACAGGTAGTGCTCTGGTAGATATGTACTCAAAATTTAAGAAACTGGATGATGCTTTTAAGGTTTTCCGTGAAATGCCAGAGCGAAATTTGGTTTGCTGGAGTGCTGTAATTGCGGGCTATGTTCAGAATGACCGGTTTATTGAAGGACTAAAATTGTTTAAGGATTTGCTGAAAGTAGGTATGGGGGTGAGTCAATCAACCTATGCTAGTGTATTCAGATCATGTGCGGGATTATCTGCATTTAAATTGGGTACACAGATGCATGGTCACGCTCTAAAGTCTGATTTTGGATATGACAGTATAGTTGGAACTGCCACATTGGACATGTACGCAAAATGTGGCAGAATGTCTGATGCCTGGAAGGTATTTAACATGTTGCCTAGTCCTCCTCGGCAATCTTATAATGCCATTATTGTTGGATATGCTCGGCAAGATCAAGGTTTTAAGGCTTTAGAGATTTTTCAGTTTTTACAGAGGACTTATCTTGGCTTTGACGACATTAGTTTGTCCGGTGCTTTGACTGCTTGTTCAGTGATCAAAGGTCATCTGGAGGGAATCCAGCTACATGGATTAGCAGTCAAATGTGGTTTAGAGTTTAATATTTGTGTTGCGAATACAATTTTAGACATGTATGGCAAGTGTGGAGCTCTGATGGAAGCTTGTTTAATATTTGACGAGATGGAGAGAAGGGATGCTGTGTCCTGGAATGCGATCATTGCAGCTCATGAGCAAAATAAAGAAATAGATAAAACACTTTCACTCTTTGTTTCAATGCAGCGATCAGCAATGGAACCTGATGATTTTACTTATGGTAGTATTGTAAAGGCATGTGCTGGTCAGCAAGCTTTAAACAATGGTATGGAGATCCATGGAAGAATTATTAAGTCTGGGATGGGGTTAGACTGTTTTGTTGGAAGTGCACTTGTTGATATGTATAGCAAGTGTGGGATGTTAAAGGAGGCAGAAAAGATCCACGACAGACTGGAAGAGCAAACAACTGTTTCCTGGAATTCGATCATCTCAGGATTCTCATCACAAAAGCAAAGTGAAAATGCTCAGATATATTTTTCTCAGATGCTGGAAATGGGTGTAATACCTGACAACTTTACATATGCTACAGTTCTTGATATTTGTGCTAACATGGCCACCGTAGAACTTGGAAAGCAGATTCATGCTCAAATTTTAAAGTTACAGTTGCATTCAGATGTGTATATTGCCAGCACACTTGTAGATATGTATTCAAAGTGTGGAAATATGCAGGATTCCAGGCTAATGTTTGAGAAGGCACCAAAGCGGGATTATGTGACTTGGAGTGCCATGATTTGTGCATATGCATACCATGGTCTTGGAGAAGAAGCCATTAAATTATTCGAGGAGATGCAGCTTTTGAATGTGAAACCAAATCATACAGTTTTTATTTCAGTCCTCAGAGCTTGTGCACATATGGGTTATGTGGACAGAGGGCTACACTACTTTCAGAAAATGCTTAGTCACTATGGTTTAGATCCCCATATGGAGCATTATTCATGTATGGTAGATCTATTAGGGAGGTTAGGCCAAGTAAATGAAGCTTTAAAGCTTATTGAAAGCATGCCTTTCGAGGCTGATGATGTAATATGGAGAACTTTGCTCAGTAATTGCAGGATGCAAGGGAATATAGAAGTTGCAGAAAAAGCAGCCAGTTATTTATTGCAGTTAGACCCCCAAGATTCTTCAGCGTATGTTCTTTTATCTAATGTATATGCTAACGCAGGGATATGGAGTGAGGTTGCAAAAATAAGAAGTATAATGAAGAGCTGTAAGTTAAAGAAGGAGCCAGGCTGTAGCTGGATTGAGGTAAGAGATGAGGTACACACATTTCTTGTTGGAGACAGAGCACATCCAAGATCTGAAGAGATATATGAGCAGACTAATTTGCTTGTGGAAGAGATGAAGTGGGCTGGTTATGTTCCATATATTGATTTCTTACTTGATGAGGAGGTGGAAGAACAGGATGTTTATGAGGGGCTTAAAGCTACCATTTGTAGTGTGAGATAATAATGTAGGAAAGATTTCAAATGCTGCTCACAATGGCTTAATGGAGACTCCTCTACACTCATGGTGCTTGAGTTGTGCTGTTTCACATGCTGAAAATGGTCCATGTTCCCCTGCATTGGATAGTGCTCTGGGATAATTAGACCCTCAACTTGGCTCCTCTTAAGGGACATCAAGAGTTTGGTGAGTTTATCCAGCAATCTGAGCACCTCAAACATACATTCGTCATTCATTCATATTCGTTGAGACAAGTACACAGTTGAATTTGATATGGAGAAGTTCTAAGCATGTGATAATCTAAATCTAAAGAAATAACATGTAATTAGAGTCCTCAGATGTTCTTCACTTGATTCATAAACCATGAGATCATTATGAACAGATTCACGCAACCATCAAATGAGTATGAGACTGGTGGAAAGATGTATCTCGGTCCTTGTTTTAAGTGGAGGAAACTTACTGATACTCAGATACTCTAGCTATACTAAATAACATGACAGATCACGTAGTGTTCTAGCACAGAATTTTAATGAGTTGCAAATAGAACAAGTTCATAATTTTGTTCAGTGTTCTCTCTCTCTCTCTCTCTCTCTCTCTCTCATTCTCACTTACTCACCCAATTGTAGGGGTGCAGGTTCAAACATGGGGGGTACAGGAAGTACAAGCCCGAGTATAATTGTTATGCAGCAAGTCCCTAATGAGAGGGTGGATCATAAGCCCATAAACAAACAACAAATTAAAAGGTGTTTCTTCTTGCACCTATCAAATTTATCCTGCACCCCATCAATTTCAGAAAATACTGTTTTACATTTTTTTTTTAAATGACTTTTAGATTATTTTTTCTGAAATCATAAAACATAGTCTGGAATCCAGAAAAAGCTTTCCAAAATGATAACGAATCAAATGGACATCATTTCACCTAATTGAAATTTGACAGTTTGCAGGAAGAAACGCCCAAATTAAAAGATGGTTCTTTTAACTATGAGCACCCCAGATGAAGCACCAGAGTTGGTAATGGCAAATTACAATTTCTCTTTGTCAGACCTCAGATTAGAACCACTTGTTTTACTGTTAATGTTTTTTACGCCTTGAGACAATAAAGTAAATACCTTTTCTAACAAGAATTCAAATACTGATGAGTTACATTAAAGATAACTAAAATATTCTGCTAGACTCAACTTAATCCACAACTCTTAAGAAAAGGATCCACAAGCTATTTAAGAAAAATAGTCCATCATATGCATTATACCAAGTATAATCTCAAAACTAGTTACAAGAGAGAGGATCATATCAACCATGATCATTTTCTCCGTTAGTACAAAACTAGATTACAACACAACAACTTGCACTAAAACCTACAGTGTCAATGGCCTTCTAAGTTGTAACCTATACTGACCCGAGTATTTAAGGTTAGGGTCCCATTCCTCCACACCTCATTATTCCCCTCCTAGATCCCAAAAGCAAGGGGGGGAAATCTGACTATTCATTCAAAAATTGACATCAACATTCAGATAAGTCACAGCCGAAAACACTAACACAAGCACTGATAACATGAATAGGTGCTTAAAATTAAGAACTCCTGCATCTATTCTCCTCACAGTATCAGCATCTGGTAGAGTATCTGCAAACTTTACTTCATTATCATTTGTGGATGAATTTTTCCAAGTCCTGTCCACCTGAATAAGGAAAATAGGAGCAACGATTAGAACATTGATCTGTTGACATTATTCTTCTATGTGCTTTAATTTATTTTAAATGTTTATATCATCTTTTATCCAAGTCCTCATATCTGTGAACTTGTTATAAACTTCAGAAAGTAGCTTGACAACAATGATTAAATGCTAAGTTTACTCTTTTAATGTATATAACATAATTTAATGTAAGATAAGATAACATAGTTCCCTCCAAAATAGATTAAATACGGTAAGTGGAAAAAATGGAAACTAGAAGTGAAATAATCGGAGACCTAATGACATTTCAGTGTCAAGTCTTTCTCTTTGGATCAGAATGCAACCAAGAGATAAAAACAAGATAATATCATAATGTGCATTGTAATTATTTTCTATCTGCAATGTATTGCAGAGGAAGAGGAGTCTAAACAAATAGAAAGAAGTAACATTTTTTGTCTTGAAAAAAGTAAATTCCCTACAAAGCCACTAGTAATGGTATCAACAACAATTTGACATATCCTACCGGCACACCTTAAAATCAAACATAAGTCAATATTAAAAGGGTGTTTTTAATATAAACTAGGAGCCTTGATGCAAGCCATGTCTAATAGTATTTTCTATCAAGTACAGTCACAGGCCGAAATGTTCCCGTGATCTTCCAACCCCACCCACAAATAGAGCAAAAAGTGTTCACACACCCATTATCAGTGTATATTTCTTATAAATAGCGAGAAATCATTATGGCATGTTTTAAAGATTTCACATCCCTTCTACATTGGATGAAAAAATTTTGTCAACCACCCCGCCAACAACAAACAAAAAAAAGGGCTATAAACTGCTAGCTCCTACATACCAAAAATAAATTTAAAAAAAATCAGTCCAGCACACACCAGATTCATATACAAAATATTGCTAAAGCCTTGTAGAAGTAATAGTACTATCCAAAAACCAGTAAATCCACTCACCCTGATCCCCAAAGCCGTCTTCATGTCATAAAAATAATCATTACTTCAGCAAAACCGTTTTTTTTTCTATCAACATTATGCTTTTGAAAATAGTTTTATTTGACATTTGTTTCCCTGAGAAAGCAGGTAAATTTGTCCTCTTGTAGTTTTTTCAAGTAGACAACTGTTATCCAGAAAATCCTTTCAGAAAATGCTTTTTTAAGAAAAGTTAATCTTTTAAGTTGACTTGCTCAGGAGATTTTTGAACATCAACCATATGCAAAAAAATAAAAAACAAGTTAATAAAGTCAGAAGTACCAACCTGGTGACCAGTTGTTGAAGTCACACTAACTTCTTGAGGATACGTATTTGGTTGCTTTAGCTTCACAACCAATATTTTATTCTCACTTGCTAAGGAAGACAGCTGCAGACAAAGTACAACAATTTCAACTAACCATAAACTGGTATAGTAAAGCCCACAAAAAATCCAGTATACATTTTGCTAATATTGAGTTCTCAATACCAAAAGATTTTCCCTTTCGAATACCTCACATTTCAACACATGATTCAACATTTTCAATCAGATTTGTTTCGAAGTCCCTCTGCTTTGTGTTTTTTCTTTTTAATTACCCCTTCAATCAAGGTGACTTAAATGATTTTGAAAAAAAAAATGCATCCCAATAGTCAAGTAAACTACTTTTCAATTAAGTTTCTCTATGTATAAAAAAGAAAATGGGAACAAGTCTATTCATGAATAAGATATTACTAGTACAAGTTTAAGGCTTAAGTGGAAAACTAAAGGAAGGGAGAAAGAGTCATGCTTGTTCGGTTGTTCAATTGGTATTTACAAACTGACCAAAAAATAAAAGCATCACATACTCCTCGAACATAGTTATATTCATACAAACCCAGTTATTATACAATGCACATTAATTGAATCCAGTTAAAATCCTAACTGTTTCTGTTGATAAATGAGCAAGAAACACTTAAATTAAACTTCATACCGTGCAGACTAAAGACCTAGAAGCCTATAAACAATATCTTCCATCTCAGATCCAGACGGTTTTGTTATTTCGTAGCCTTTCAAAAACCTGATTTTTACCTGCTTATTAAGACGCTCTCTCTCAACAGCCAGCTGCATGACCAAACTTTTGAAAACTTTGGTCCGCTTTCCAATATCCTTTGCAGATGACACTTTTGCTTCCTCCACTTGGTGTAGTGATCCTTCCAAGCAGCGCAATCTGCTCCTTAAGAAGCTTAGTTCCTCGTTTAAATCAGTATTAGATTCAGATAATATGATGCATTTATCCTCTGCACTGTCAGCCCGGCTCTCCGCTTTAGAGACTTTTGACTTAAGATCCTTTATCACTTGCTCCATATCTTTAATTGTGGAATGCAACATACTTTGCTTCTCCATACTAGCTTCAGCAGATGCTACAGCATGCTGCAGCAGTAAATCAGATTCCTTTAGTCGCCTCTCAAGTGACTCTACCCTCTCAGATTTGCCAGCACTATCTTTCAAAAGAGCTATCTGCCTGTTGAGTTCATCATTAGCCTCTGCTAATAACTTACAATGTGCTTCTGCGGTATTAGCCCGCCTTTCTGCATTAGATATATTTTCTTTCAATTCAACAATAATGCCTTCCGTCTCTCTCACTTCAGAACACAAAATAGTATACTGTTTCTGATATTTATCAGCAGATGCTTTCACATTGATTAGCTGGCTTTCAGATTCTTTTAGCTGTTTCTCAAGTGAACACACCTTGTCCCTTGAAGTGACAACCTCAGAATTGGCAAGAACTAGATTACCATTCAACTGCTCAATCTTGTCTGAAGTAACATCCCTCTCTTTCAATTGTTCCAGAGAAGTTTCAAGCTTAGTTCTGAGCAATGATTCACGCTGACTTAAACCATTCAAATTGAACTGAGAAATCTGGAGTCTACCCAACAGCTCTTTTGAAATTCCTGTCAGTATCTCACGTGTATTATCTGCCTCAAGCCATCTTTTCCAAACATCAGTTGCTTCTTCCTCCGCGAGACCTAGCTTTTGTTCTAAAGAAGCCATCCTTTGATTTAGATTTTCTTGAATTTGCCTTGAGTCAAATAAATTTTTCTCAAGTTCCATTTCTTTTGCTAAAGATTTCTCTAGCATCCTCAGAACAAGTCTATGTTGCTCAGGTGTGTGCATGGTTAGTACTGGGCTTCCAATTAAAGATTCATCATCCTCTAGGATGATTTCACCATCTTCAATATTTCCTGTTGTAGTTACAAAAAGGTAAAAAAACATTCATCAGAAATGGAGAATTATTTAGACAAAGATATTCTTATTGATCAAACATTCATCATGAGTCAGCCATCTTTAGCCAGCAACTCCAATTTTCCTCATAATTTTTTCTTCTAATAAAAGAGGAAATCCATTAATGCACGAGGAGTTCCCACTTCATTACACAAACAATTTCACGTGAAAATGGAAGTGGACCCCCCGCGCCAGAATATGGGGACAGACATAAAAGATTTCTTAGAAACACCCTTTTCTTACAACTTAAAGAAAACGACAAAATCATGAAATAAATAACGTCAGGCAATCAATGTGCCACCAAAAAATAAAATCTACATAAATGAAGCAATCAATGAGATTCTACACATACCATTTCCTTCCCACTTATAAGAAGACAAAGTTCTCTCAAAACTAGCACATAGTTTCTTAATCTCTGAAAACTGCTCCTCGGACTGCTTCAAACATTGCTCAGAATCAAGCAAATTGTCTTGCCTGGGCTTGCAAGAAGCCACCCTCTCGCCAGCATCAGCAATCTCAGCATGAAGGGTGTCCAAGAACCTATCCAATCGCACAACCTCAGAAGCCAACACCCCACATAACAGGTCAAACTCAAGAAACTTCCCAACACAACCCACGTCCACATCATTGTCTTCTCTGTCCAAAACAGAGCCCTCCAATTCAACCCCGAGAGTTTCCAACTGCATCACAAAATTGCTCAAGTTTGCAACTTTCTCAGAGAAACATGCCAGATCCAGTTCCAGCCCATCGAGCACGGTTACTAGGTCATCACCCAGATCCCCAGCTGCTTCTCCACTGGAAGGAACACCTCCAAGATCAATATCAACTGTGTCTTTAGCACTTTGAGTGTCCATTGTTCTAATCTAACACTTCAGCACTTGTTGCTCTGGAACCTGGTACATAACCCAAGTATTAAAATTCAAAAAGATCATATATTTAAGCCACGAAATTGAATATAATCCATTGCAGCCACCTGGGGGATAGAATTTGGAAATTAGAAAGGGATAAGAGAAATGAATGGAGGATGGTAGGTTTGAAGGAACAATTAGAAGTTTTTCCATAATTGAAAAGGGAATGGAACTATACCAATTGAGAAGTGGGAAACGGGTCGGTTTGGATACCTGAATTGTTGATTTCCTATAACAGAGACAGTTGCACCCTAACCACAAAACCATAAACTTCCCCTTCACAGTCACGAAACGTTTCTTCTTCGCGCGTCACCTTTTTTTAGTTCACTCACCAAATGTTCTTCTGCCACCCCCCCGTATATTTCTTTTCATCCTATATAAAATAATGAAAATACTTTTTTATCCTTATCATGCCATAAGTTTATAAAATATAAAAATAATTTTAAAAAATTATATATATTTCGGATTATATTAATTGAAAGTTAATCTCAAATTCAAAAATATTTTACACATTATAATTCATAATATATTTTTAAAAACTAGTATTCTATATTATATAATCTAAAAGTCTAGATTTGAGAGTAATTTTCGAATTATGTAATCTGGACACACATCTGAAAAAGGTTTCTAAATTATATAATTCTGAAACTAATGTCATATTAAAAAATATTTTTGGATTATGTAATTCGAATGTATAAAAAAAAAGACTTCAGATTGCATAATAATCCAAAAGCTAATAATGTATAGAAAAAACTTCTAATTGCATAATCCAAAAGTTAATTGTGTATAAAAAAAATACTTAAAAAAAATTTTAGTAAATCATAATATTACATAAGGATAATTTTTTAAATTAAAAAATTTATGGTAATAAGGATAATTTTTTAAATTAAAAAATTTATGGAAGTGAATGAGTGAACCACAAAACCTAGTGGCAAGGTGTTTTTTTTTTTTTTCAAGATTAATTTGGGCAAACTTTTTTTTCCTTTTTTTAGGGATTATAGGAAAATTTACTTGTACATCTTTATTAGTACCAAGAACAACGTGTTACTTTTATGTCAATGACTCATTAGTACCCACTAGTATACCTTTAGCCCATGAAACTTTTACCTCCACTTGCAATATTATTTTGGTATTTTTTATTAATATCATATTGCAATTCAACTTAATCCATTTTATAAGATGACGAATTCAATTATTAAAGATAGAGCTTTTTGAGTGAATTATGCAAAATTAAAAAACATACATAATTAGTCATAATGCATATCATTTCAATTTTATACTAGTACATGATATTTTATGTCTACATGCAATTTTAAATAATACTTATTTTCTTAAATAAATGTATTAGTTAGTAATTAAAGTTATAAATAAGTTACACACAATTACATTTTTTTTTAGAAAGATTAACTATGTCCCCGTGAGATGTAATATGGAAGCATATAAAATTTTACATAAATTTTGTAATTAGCAGTTGCTTTGGATATTCGAGTAAGGTGGTAAATATTCACAACTAAATTACTTATAGTAAAGGTTCAAAGGATACCTATGATTTTCCAAAAAAAAAATATCAAGCACCCTAGACAATTTTTTTGTTTTTTCAAACAGAGAAATAAATAAATATTTTATTAATAAGAATTAATTTGTAGAATTTTTCTACTATAAATTACCTAAATTCTTGATTTTAATCTATAAAAAAATATTTTAATTTATTTTTTCCCATCTTAATTACTTTAGCATTTGTCTCCTGTCAACAAAAGAACATAATTGGTAAACAAATTGTCCATTTTCGAGTTGCCATCACAGACCAATTCTAATTACACATTTGCTAAGCAAATAACTCTTATAATTAAGCAATATTGGGTTTTTTATATATAAAAAATGATAAATGTTTGAAAAGTTTCTCTATTAAAAAACGTTTTATAATTGAAAAAAAAAAACACTCATAGTTAAATGTATCTACAGTTTCCAAATAAATGTTTATAAATGCAACGTGCCATCATTAAACTATAGATATGCTTAACTTGTCTTAGTTAAATAATCAAAATAAAATTTACTAAAATTAATAAAAGTATAATGATTTCTTATTTATTTAAAAAATATATATTCTAAGGGAGTGTGTTAGATATTGATACATTAACCAATACAATATTATACAATTTATATTATATTATCTAACTCTAATATAATCTCAAACATCACTCCTCTATCATTTTACAAAAAATTATTTCTATACATTTATTTTTTTAAGAATTGAGCTTTAAGCCTAACTCAACCTCATAAAATCGGCTCAATAAGGTGAGGTTTACACCCATTTATATACTATGAAAGACTCTAATCTCTAGTTGATGTGTGATTTCCAACACACCCCTCACGTCGAGACTACCAACTCGTGCGTGGAGATATATGTTATGGGTGGTCCGATAACGGCCCGATAGCGGGTGGCCTGATAAACCCAACAAATACTCGTTATGATAGGTTCGAAATGACTTTAATACCATGTTAAGAATTGTGCTTTAAGTCTAACTCAACCTCATAAAACCGGCTCAATGAGGTGAGGTTTACACTCATTTATATACTATGAAACACTTACCTTTTTAAACAAGTCTAATTAATTAAATGCAGAATGATGAAAGATTATTAATAACAAAATCTGAATTAAAAAAAAAACAGGTTAAATTCTAATTTTATTTTTTATTTACATTTTTGTTGCTCAATTTTTTGTGATTATAGTTCTCTCGAAATTTGAAAATTGGCAATTTTACATTACACAAATATTTTTTCAATATTTTAATTAAGCTTTAAACCTAGTATATTTATTTAAGGTTATATGAAGAAATATATTGCTTAACTAAAACATAAAAAATAAACATACGTAAAAAAGAAGATTACATCTAAATAATATTTTCTCTGAAAAAGTAGAAGGATAAAAATCATGCAATTTTCCAATAAAACATTAGTGTTTTTTTTTGTATTGTCTTGTAGAGTATTAACTGTTTAATTGGATTTTATTTACATATTTTTAGTATAAATAATATAATCGATTGTACTTTACCCAGATGTATGTTGTACAATATTTTAATTACGTATTATTGTTGTGTAATATTATAGAAAAAATTAATTAATATTAAACGACCCTAGTGTGACCAACAAAATTGACCACTCTAATTTTGTGTACCACCTATGAAGTAGTAAGAGAGTCGTGAGAACTTTGAATACAATTTATTCCAATATTTTATTATAAAGTTATGAATTTGTATAAACAAAAACAAATGAATAATTAGAAAATCACACCAAATAGTTTTTGCCTCTAATTATTAATTATAATGGTCCAATATGTAGTGTGACCTAAGCACTAATTGGAATTAATTACACATTTACAAGTAATTAAACAAAATCAAAGAACTGAGAAAATTAAAATAGTTTAAAGTATGTGAAATTACGACCTAAATCTACAAATCTATAAAAGAAAGGGAACTTAATTAATATACCAAAATTAAGATAAAATATTTATTTTATTTTTATCTCTATAAGAGAAAATATATATTTAAAAAACAATTCCTTCAATATTTTTGTATTTTCCATTCTTCTTTCTTTATTTTTTTAATATAGTTTAAGTTCATTATTCAAATTTGAATAACTTTTCAAAAGTTTCATTTTAAAAAAGTTGGATTTTCATACATTTTATATTTAGAGAGTTTACTTCTAAATGTTTTAATTTTGAAAAATGGTTGCTTATGGTATGTCAATAAAAAAATTATTATCTAAAACTTCACAAAAACTAAAATTAGTATTATTTTTTATTTTTCATCATTTCTTTTTATCTTAGTTATATTGGAAGATCTAATAAACCATGAGCTATTTTGAGTCTTATGGGAATACACTCACGTTCTTCTTCTTTCTTGTATTATTCTTTTTCATCTATAAAAACAGGAGACAATCAATTATTTTATCAATAATATTGCTTAATAATAGTTTTTTATGTTGTGTAATTTTTCTAGACAACAATTTAAAAAAATATATTTATAATCTAAACATTTAAAACATTTAATTAAACTAATTTTTAGAAAAATAAAAATAGAAGTGTAAATAAAAAGTGTGAAATGATTCTAAATAAAAATAGAAGTGTAAATAAAAAAATGTGAAATGATTTGCTATCAGAGTTTTATTTGTTTGATCGTTATTTCGATTGTAAATTAGTTTAATGACCAATTTTATTTTTTTAACGATTATTTTGATACTAAAATGTAATTTTTTTTATAATAAATTTAGTATACATTTAAATCCATTTGAGAATATAATTTTATTAAAATCAAAACTTAAAAAGTTTGAAAAATAAAGAGAGAATATAAGAAAATAAATAAGCTAAATAACAACAATAAGAGAAAGACAAGAAAAATAAAGTTTTAAAACTAATGTTATAAAACAAATTAAAAAATCACTTAAAATACTATAAGAAAATTGAAGTAACAATTATTAAAGAAAAAGATGAATAGAACTCAATTTGCCCTCCTTCACCAGATAATTAAAAAGTGAACATCAATGCTAAAATTAATATTATAGTAAAAAATATCTTCATTTTAATGTTAAATAATTATTGAGTTCTTAATCAGCTTGCACTCATATCTAAGATTATAGGACATCCACTAAAAAACTGGTAAAATTAGGTTTAACTAATCAATGATGCCAAATTATTTTATCATAAACTTGTGGCTGCAATTGCAAGGACTTCAAATTCAAATTCATGCTCATTAATCATTTTACATTACAAAACACTTTTCTATCTTATTTCTTTGTTTCTTTCCCACTAAACAACCAAAGATCCATTCTTTAAGTTAAGAGAATATAATATATTTTAGAGTATGACCAATTAAATTAACATGATAATAACATGGACACGCGTATAAATCAATTATTAAATTATTAAATTTTGAATTGTTAGTTTTACGATTTGTCATCATACCTTGTTTTAAAAATCACCGTAACACTTTACAAAATACATTACAATAATGAAATAATGACTTATAAGAATTAGGGCAAATTATTCCTCCACTTCCATATCTTACATTTTTATATTAATGATGAAAAATCGATTTTTTTCTTTTAAATTTAAAATAATCTTAAGTGAAACATAATTTTACCTTTTAAAATAACCTTAAATGCACTCCCATGTCTTTCTTTCACTGTAACACTTTCATTTTTATTTCATGCAATTTTTGGGAGAGCAATTCGTCATTTAAGCATGTGTGAGAGGGTCGGCGAAATAATTTGTTGTATTTGACGATAAACTAACAAAAACACAACAATCATCAATAAAAACACTACAAACTTTATTTCAACAACTGACGTCTGCCACTAGTCACTATAAACAATCATCACCACTTAAGAATGAAGAAATCACATACCAAAAAGAGAAAGTGTATTGGTGAAGGTCGTACGAATGATTACATGTCTCAGTCCCCATCCTTGGGGCTACCAATATCGTGTAATCCGCGATTAAAAACTGGGTAATGCATTCCTAAACGTGGTCAAACTCCCTAATTTGGTTCAATAAGGAAAGGTCGCTAAAGGTAATATAAATAGCACATATTTCAATATCCAGGTACGTCATCATCTACAGTGCTCTAACAACAGAATGCCAAACACTTTTACTGACTTGAGCGTTAAAGTGTCTTCTGCAGGTACCGTTTGAGCCTGAACTACGAGAAGACCGAGAGATGAGTTGAGTAGGGAAGAGCCAACGAGAAAGAAAGTTGAAGCACAATCCAATCGAGCGAAGATAAAAGAAGAATTATTTAAATAGTTCTAAAGGTGCATGAATAATTTGCTTTATATCCATTTAGTAATTGTGTGTACAAAATTATTTTCATCAATTCAATCATGTTTTATTTTGGGAGCAGGTTAAGAAATAAAACAAAAATAACATTTTTAAGAAAAGAAAAAAAAAGAGAATACGGTAGAGTACAAATATGGTGGGGGAAGTGAAAGGTTAGAAAGATTGAAACGTTTCAATTAAAAGTATTGGTCGGTGTCATGGGCCCAACCTTTTTTTGACGAGGACAGGTGTGGGCCGTTAGCCCATTGTGAAACGAAAAGTCGTTTTAGTCATATTCACCATCACACATACCTCACTCTTCAAAACACTTTTTTTTTTCCTTCCAAAACGCACTATTTTCCGCGGCTCACACTTTTCACTTTCTTCAAATGTTTGCAGGTTCTCGCGTTCGTCAAGAACAAATAATTAAAAAGTTTAATATATTTGTTTTCTTTCTCAACATCTATAAATCTTTCAATTTTGTCATACCAGTTTCAATGTTATTGATTTAGTCTTTCATGATCAATATAATTCTTTATATTAAAATATTAAATAAATTACAATGACATTATTATATTGATAGTGTAAAGGTTGGATGGTCATCACATGATAAATATTAAACTAAAATAAATAAAAAATAGAATAAGAAAACATTGTATAAGGCCTAATAAATAGGTTAAAAAACGCTCAGGGTATATTTAATAATTGCAGGTGAAAAGAGTAAAAGTCCAATCAATTTAAAATTCAACAAATGAGCACTATAAATAAGTGATATGCTCAAGAGGTAATTGAGTTATTTTCATCTGATAACTAAACAAACTGATTTTGACTCTATTATAAGAACCCTTGCAGGTACACACATCCATTTGTGTGCAATCTTTAGTCTAGAAGTCGAGAGTAGAACATGGCCAAACAAACAAGTGAGAGTCCATATCCAGCAACCAAATATCCTTGAATCCAGTAACCGAAAGTTCAAGATAGTAGTGAGAGACCGAAAAAGAAAAAAAATAATTGTTTCTAAGGTCATGTAAAAACAAATATTATTAAAACTACAATAAATAAGTGAACATAAATAAATAAAAAATATTAAAAAATTTGCAATTTCAAAACTGCCCAATTGTTGTTATTTAATTTGTTTTATCATTGAAGTTTTTAGTATTTTTAATTGCAGCTTATATCTATAAAAAAAGGGATTAGTTTGTGTAATTGATTGGTTTTGAAATAGCAACAAAACGACATGAGTTGTAGCAAAGTAGTAGCCACCTTGGTGATGATGATTTTGAAGAATCAAACGAATCTATTTAAGAAACGTATCATAACTTATTTCAATTATCATTTCATACAAGTTATTTTATTTCGCAATATTTTATTAAAATATTTTTCGTACATAACATTATTTATTCATTTGCGACTTAGACTAATTACCAGAAAATATCTCTATTTTATTTATCAACTTGCCTTTATTTTCTATTTTTTAAAATTTTATGTTTTTTATTTTTATTTCATTGGACAACTGAATCTAGAAAGTTGAATATAAAATAATCGCAAACCCTTGGAAAGAAATATGAAAATATCTCCAGCTGGCATAAATATGTAAATACCTAAAATCCAAACTTTCACAATCTTTCTTAATGTATGCTAAACAGATAATGTTTAGGAAAAAGGAAAAAAAAAAGTTTTTTAAATTAAATGAATATAATATTTAAATACTATTTAATGATTTTATTTTAAGTTAATATTAACTTGATATGTATATATCCAGTAAAAATTAATATGTCATTAATTAATGTTTTGTTGATGACATTGTTTTCTTATACTTAGTTTTTAATTAATTTAAGAACGTGAAATAGAAATAGAAATAGAAAGAAGAGAGTAATCTTAATTACTTTTTAATTAATATAAAAAACATTAGATTTCTTAATTTCATGCAAAATAAATGAAGACACTAACTCCATTCCCTTCTCTTAATATGGAAAAATGTTTCTTTCTTAAATTTGCTGTTATTTGTTTTATACTTTGAATTATATATATATATATATATATATATATATATATATAATAAGAAAAATAGTTATACGCAATTCTAAATAGAAAATTATAATAAAAGTATAGTATTATTTTATGTTATTGCGTAATTATAAATATTGTATTATAATAATTATTTAAAATGATTTTTACTAGTTAATATTGTAATGTTTGAAAATATAGTCTTATTGTCTATTTTTTTTTTCCAAAACAATAGTTTTATAATTTTTTTGAACTATCCTCGTATATAATTACGTTAAAAAAGAGACACAATACTAACTGAGAGATTAAATGTAATTTTGTTCAAATCTATATATATTTTTTCCTTTTAAAAAATGAATCAATGTTTCACAAACTCATAAGAATAGTTTTTTACATAATGACTTTCCAAATTAAGTCATAAAAAAAAATTAAACTGACTTATGTACTCATATTTTAGTAAAACATTAACTTTTTTCCAAGTTGTCTTCCAATTAATTACCACCTTTTCTGAATTCGTGTCATATATTTATTTATGAAAAAAAATTACAGTAAAATTATTTCAAAGGGTGATATTACGCCATGTGTGTATATATATATTAATTACAACTATAAATGTAACATTTTTTCTAAAAACAATTTTACTGGATTGAATTTCATTGTTTTCATAAATAAATAACATTGATTAATATAGATAAACTGATTAATTTAAAAATTAACAAAAAATAACAACTTAAACATTAGTCAATTTCATTTATTTTATCTTTTATTTCTGATTTTTACGGTCTTTAGATGTAATGGTTTTCGATTGTTTTATTTTTTTCGTTGAATGACTAAAAAATTTGTAAAAACACTTTGATTATCAAGTTAATCTGGGTATAATATGAAGTGAGTTAAGAGAAAAATTTATTATAAACTTAACTTTCTTTGATATTTAAACATTTTGAATGAATCTCAATTGTAATGGATTCGCTGGTACATTTAAAAGAACAACTAATAGTTTCTTAATAATAATTTACAATTAAATTAACTTAATTACGTTTAACAATAAATTTACAATCTATATTTAGAATAAAATAGGATTACATATAGTATTACATTTTTTTTTATATTGTCAATTTTATTTTGGTGAAACTAACGTAAGTCCCAACTTTTAAACTTGTCCGAATCAAATGTGTCGGCAACTTTGCCCGCAAAATCATTTCATGATTCCAAATTGCATGCATAATTCTGTAAATTCGTAATCATTACCAATATTAATATTTAAAAAAAAATAATATTTACTGTTAATTAGTGTACTATGAACTTATATAGCAGTATTATTTTAATCATAATACGATTGCGTGTATTTTTCTTCTTCTTCGATTTCGTCTATAAATTGAAGGCTATTGGTCACCAACCTCACATTGGTTTCCCATTTCGTTTGGGTTCTTTTGTTGCAGATTACCATCCTTAAAATTCGTAATCGAATCTTTCTGGTCGTAGGTTGCTTTGCTTCTTTCAGCCACAAACCCAAAATCTCTCGGGAATTGCTAGATTCTCGGCTTATCCTAGCAGCAGATTTTGGATTCTGGCCCATTTTGTTGATTTTCGCCAACTGGGTCTTGTTGAGATTTTATTGGGGTGTGAATTCTGTGTTGCTGGGTTTGAAAGTTGTTTCTTTTTCTCCCCTTCTGGATTCAACTCCTTCGTAGGTTTCCAATAGTGTTTGCGTGAATTGGGGTGTTTTATTTCTCAGGTATTGGATTGAACTGACCTGAACTAAATTTTGCTCAAAAAGTTTGTATCTTAGTTTCCATTTTATAACTGGGTATGGTGTTTTGTTGTTGATGTTGGCTTTTGTTTTTCAGATTTTTTATTGAGACTTTCCAAGGTTTGAGAATGACGATTAGTAGTTTAGCACCTAAGACAGAGAAGAAGAGATCAAGGAAGAACAAGGCAGTGGTTAATGAGAATGCGCCCTTGTTGCCGAAAAGTCATGTTCAGGAGAGTGATGCTGGGTTTGATGATTTCAACGGAGCTTCATTTTCTGGGGCTGTTTTTAACTTATCCACTACAATTATTGGTGCTGGAATCATGGCGTTGCCTGCAACCTTGAAACAGTTGGGAATGGTGCCTGGCCTTATTGCTATCGTCATCATGGCCTTGTTGACAGAGAAGTCCATTGAGCTTTTGATTAGGTTTACCCGAGCAGGGAAGTCTGCTTCTTACGCTGGTCTCATGGGGGATTCATTTGGGAAGTATGGAAAAGCTCTGGCGCAGATATGTGTTATAATCAATAACATTGGTGTGCTCATTGTTTACATGATTATAATTGGTAAGACCCATTGTTGAGTGTGTGTTTATTGTTATCATTAGCTTAGGCTTTAACCATCAAGCCTAGAAGAAAGATCTGTATGGTTGTCTAATTTAGTTTAGTCTTGTTCATCATGCAGGTGATGTGCTCTCTGGAACATCTTCAAGCGGAGATCATCACTACGGTATCCTTGAAGGATGGTTTGGTGTGCACTGGTGGACAGGACGAACATTTGTTGTACTTGTTACAACACTCGCCATATTTGCACCGCTTGCGAGCTTTAAACGAATTGGTGAGTGTTGTTCATTTATTTGAAATGACAATAAATGGTTAATTGTGTCATTTACTGTCAGGAAGATGACTGAGATAACTGGGATGCGTGCTTAACCATGGTACATAAGTTCTAGTTTTGACAGCCCATGGTTGCACAATTGATAACGGGGATTGCTTCAAGGTTGTTGTCATACAACTACTCATCAGAGTAGTTGTTAGAAGTGTTACGGGCAATTTAAGATACCATTGAAGTTTAAGATGAGTAGGGCATCCTAATAATTGCTTGTTAATCGTGGTAGCTTTCTGTTACAGTTTAGTCATGTTTTGAAAATATCTATTTTATTGTATAAGTTAAGTAAAGAGAATTTTGGAAGCATTTATGTTTGTGGTCTTATATTCTATAATAAAACTTGCATTTTGGATGGAACATATTAAATTCCTTGAGCAGTAACTTTTTAATGTTGAATTCATGTGATGGGTGTGGTCTTATGTTGATCTATTTGGCTTCATATTGTAAAATGAATACTGGAGGATTTACATGCCTACTCTGTGGTTGCAGATTCATTGAGATTCACATCTGCCCTTTCAGTTGCACTGGCAGTTGTTTTTCTAGTCATTGCTGTGGGAATTGCAGTTGTCAAGATAATAAGTGGAGGCATTGAGATGCCCAGACTCTTCCCAGACGCCACCACAGATTTGGCATCATTCTTTAAACTATTCACTGTAGTTCCTGTGTTTGTGACTGCCTATATCTGCCACTACAATGGTATGCAAGTTTTCAAACCTTTGTGCCAAGCTTACTTTTTCCCTTGCCGTGCCTGTTTAATTGTTTTGATGTTTTTATATGCTAGTTTTTTATTTGTTTGAAAGTCAGATGGTTACATTAAGAGAGTTTACAAGTTCTGGTATTTGTGCACCTTTTCTTCTGCAGTTCACAGCATAGACAATGAGCTTGAGGACTCATCACAGATGCGAGGGGTTGTACAAACTGCCCTTCTTCTATGTTCTTCTGTATATGTAATGATAAGCTTCTTCGGTTTTCTCCTGTTTGGGGATGGGACTCTTGATGATGTTTTGGCCAATTTCGATACCGATCTTGGAATCCCTTTTGGTTCTGTGCTCAATGATGCTGTTCGTATAAGCTACGCAGCACACCTGATGCTTGTATTCCCAGTTGTCTTCTATCCATTGCGGCTCAATATAGATGGTCTCCTCTTCTCTTCATCAAGGCCTCTGGTTCTGGATAACTTCAGATTTGCATCTGTGACTATTTCCCTTATTGGTGTAATCTTCCTGGGAGCAAATTTCATACCCAGCATTTGGGATGCTTTCCAGTTTACCGGAGCAACCGCCGCAGTCTGTATAGGATTCATTTTTCCAGCTGCCATCACTCTTAGGTGAGTTGGTTACTGTTTTTAATACTTCCAGGATTTTGATCATTGTTGGATACCTGACATAGCAAACTGAAAATGCACTTAAGCCTTGTTTTTGTAGGCTTTTTCTGTAATCACTTATTAAAGGAGAAGAGATTAAGAAGGTAAAATGAATTATACTTCTCCAAAAGTTGAAATCAACATGATTTCAACTTTTGGAGAAGTCATATGAGAAGACTTCAAAAAAAGTTAAATGTATAAGTTGATTTTAACTAATGGGAAAAACTGGATTCATTTTACCTTTCTATTTTCTTGTCTGAAAAGAACTTATAGAGATATTTATTCAAACAAGGCCTTAGTTGTGGAATGTATAGTACCATTCATGGAAATTATGTGGAATGTTACTACCATTGTTTTTGTGTTTATGCTTTTGCTGATACCTAATTAATGTATTTCCAACCATCATTTTAACCATGCAGGGACCGCTACAACATTGCAACTAAATCAGACAAGATTTTATCTGTTGTTATGATAGTCTTGGCCGTCTTCTCTAACGTGGTGGCTATATACAGTGATGCCTATGCATTGATCAAGCAGAACCAAACTTCACGAGAATGATGGCCATCATTCTAGATGAGAGGAACTGAATTGACAGGGTTATTGGTCAATTAGAAAATATGGGTTTTCTGAGAGGATCCCATGGGTTGATTTGAATAAACAGAAAAGCTACCCTGTGTACAAATGTGCTTCAGAAGTGTTGCAGTCTGCAGCATGAGTCCAACCTCCTCCTCTGTAATTTTCCATTTGTTGTAGTAGTTAAAAGTTTTTATCGAACAATACACTCTATCCCTTTCCCTGATTTGTTCTTCCTCAAATGTAATAATAGAAACCTTTGTTGGCATTTGTATGTATTGTATTGGGTGAAAAAGGAATGAATTAGTTAAAGAAATGGTATACATTTCAAGAATTGGACGAGAGAAAACTGTAGCTTCCATTCTTTTTCTCTTTTTTCTATTGTTGAAGAAATTGAATTGTAGATCGGAGAATTACTTAGTATACTCATTGTCCCTGAAAGCATTTTTTTTCTTCAAATTAAATAGTGGTAACTTACTTGATGGGGGTGAATATCTCTTGGTAACTTACGTGGTAATAGTATTATCAAGGAACTAATTAGATGGTTATGCCTTAATTAGAGGTTAAGGTTGTATTTGACAATTGCAGAGGTTGTTAGAAAAATGGAAAAACTGAGGTGAATTCATACATAAAAGGGCATATTTGTGCTAACTTTTAACCAAAAATGATTCCAGCAAGGACTATATGCTTCTCATTCATTTAAGTATAAATTTGTCAATGCTAAAATTTTTCCTGCTGTTTTTCTAAAAGGTAGAAGACATTAAAATATTGAGCAGGGAAAATATCATTTCCTCAAGTGATTCATTTAGTCTCACTGACCTGATTTCTGCGATTGCATACATAGAAAGAGCAGAACACTTGCAAGGACATCAAGAATAAGAGAAAGATGGCAGCAAGAAATATTAGAAATTGCCATGAAGCAAATACATAAACCTTCATGAACTTCAAAACTTTGATACACATTCTACCATTATAATGCTGGTTGACATCTTCAATGACTTTATCCAGGAATGGCACCCTTGTCAATTTAATGGACTTGGTCATCCCATTCCACAGGGTAGCCACCTCTTCATCACTCTTCAAATGGTTCAAAATAACCCCTTTTTCTCTAAGAATCTTTGCATCTTCCTCATGGTCTATAATCCCATTCATCAATTCAGTGTAACGGGTGAAAACCAGTGACCCTGATGCAGTTGATGCTTCATAAGCAACTAAGTTTCTCAATAACACTTCACTGTTCACGTCTAAACCAATTGTTGGAAGGTACAGTGTTACTGTTTTTACATCAAATCCAATGGTTGATATGTCTCCATTGGTGGCCATGAAACAAACCCCAGACTTAGAGAGTTCTGTGACTGAAGGAATTGCAATTTCCTCCATCAAGGGTGGTTTGTTGGTGGCATTATCTGAGCTTAAATTCCCATTTTCTGCTGAGCTTGCTTCTTTATCTTCGGAGAAAAATAAGTATTCAACAGGTTGCTTAATAAGTCCTACTCCAGGAAGGTTAGAAATTATAGTCCAAGGCAACCAAGTGATAACTTTCATGGTTCTACATTGCTGGAATTTCTTAATTAAGTTTACAAATGCTGTAACCAATTTTGAAAGAAAGCTCCAAATCTCACATAGAAATTGCTTAGCATAGTTTAAGAATGATTCTTCATTGTCCTCATTATCTTTGTGTTGATCCTCTAACTGGACTACATCTGATTGTTCTTCCAATTTAGGCACAATCATAGCATACAAAAAATCTAGCAAATCTGCAGACTGAGACAATGATCTCTAAATAATCCTTCTCTATCACCTTGAAAGGAGAAAGTTGTTTCCACAATCCTATCAACATGGCAACCAACATGTCATCTGCTAATTCCATTGATGAGAATTTGAACTCCAACAGCTTTCTCAACACAAATAGTGGAATCTGATTTTCAAGCATTAATATGTCCTTCAAGATTGCATTATGAGCAATTCTCCTCCCGGCATAATCCATGAAGTGAGACATTCTTGATGAAACTCCTGGTATCATCAGTGTTCCATCTTGAATGGTATAAACTTGAAGAAATTTATTAAGTTGTTATTTCTGTTACTCTGTTTTTGTTTAACAGAGTCTTATATATATATTTATTCTTTTTCAGGTATGATATAATAAAATACAATTCTCTTTCTTCTTCATTCTCTTCTCTTACTTTCTCCCTTTTCCACCGCTTCCACTGCTTTCTTCCACCACATCATGCGTGTCATGGCATAGCACTGCCCTCTGTCTCAGAAGGCTAAGCACACCCAAGAAGATTGCAGCACTGTGGTGTGAGTTATAAGAAAAACCAGAATCCAATACATGAAGACCAGAATCCAATATGGTATCAGCGCGGGTTAAAGTCCCGCTCTGCTTCCGCTCTTTCCTTTGTTCCTATTTCTGGGATTTTTGTGTGTGTGTGATTCGTGATGGAAACTAACTCTGACAGTGGCAAAGACTCCACTCCGAATTCAAGCAGTAACCAAGATCCCACACAGAACCCAAGCAGCCCTTATTATCTACATCCTGGAGAAAATCCAGGAACGGTTTTAATCAATCTTGCTAATGGAGCCTTTACCTAGTATAATGCAAGACTACCAGCAAATATTTGAAAGCCAAGGAGAAATAAAGCTATATAAAAGTAATAATTGCCAGCAAAGCATTGTGTTTAAAATAATACAACACACAAGAATAAAAGAAGGGGGTTGAAATGGATAAAGAACAGCATTAGTAGTTGAGGTTGTTCGTGACACGTAGTTAGATGAACTTGGTTGACAAATTATTCAGGCTTTAATTATCTGCAGATAAAGGGATTTATTATAGGTTAAAAAGTTTATTTGCCATATGGCCATATAAATCAAAAGTGCTTCAAACTTTAATTACAAGCCACAAAAAAACTGCATTAATTATAGTTTATAATGAACTAATTTAATTCACACGTGTTTGCTGGGAGAATATACATGGTTTATGCATCTATCAGAGTAATCAAATCATGATTTTTAAGGTTGTGCAGGACATCATAAGATCTGTTTTTTTTATGTTTATCTATTTTATCTTCATACTTGTTTTGTGCATTAGATAAAATAAAACTATCAGAATTCAGAATAAAGTTGATAAACTTCTGAGTTTCATTTTGCTCTTTAGTTAGATCTTAGGGAGGATGATGATATAACAGAAGCCCATCTTATCAGTTGTTTGA
>Ga0123342_1000917_pt1 | contig 49053 bp, 21 predicted proteins | sample Turbeawhitnodule_FD_89960 | JGI IMG/M metagenome (GOLD analysis project Ga0123342, IMG submission 89960) | Root nodule microbial communities of legume samples collected from Mexico - Turtle bean Mexico white nodule | ecosystem: Host-associated > Plants > Roots > Nodule | place: Mexico: Nepantla...
AAGCAGAGGGGACCTTTCATGTATTATTAGTATAACAACCATTTTTTTTTAGCTGATGAAAGAAATTTTTAAAAAAAAAAAAAAAAAAATTCAAAATGTGCTGAAGTGGGATGAGGTGGAGAACACAATTATCTATTAAAAAGCAACAGATGAAGGAATTGGCGACATGACATGGCACTACTAACTACCTAAGAAGATTGATGAGTGTTTGCAAAAGAAATGAACACATGTAAAGGTCAGAAAAAGGTCTACAAGGCTCCACATATCAGCTCAGCTCATATTTAATCCAATTACAGAGAAAAAAAAAGATCTTTTAAAAACAGTAAATCATGCACACTTGGTCAAGCTAAAAGATATGCTAAATAAAAAAATGAAGGCATTACTCACTCGTTCATTGATTTAAAAAAAAAAATTGTAACTAAAGCAGAACACCTTCTCAAGTTTGGTTCCCTTTCAAAGATATAACTTTTTAACTTCCAAAATGCAGAAAAATAAAATAGTCTTCATTTCTATTGCCGCAAACCGAAAGCATACAATTATACAAATCCAATGTTAAAGGAGTAATATCCAAAAGAACATTAATAGATGCTGAGGGAAGGGCTAACCTCCCAAACAAGCATAGCATCTTGGTTGATCCCTTTTCTTCCTTGCTTACAAAACATGGATGCAACCTCGCTTGATCCATTCGAGGACATTCTCCCGGGCACTCTGAAATCAAAGGACGAGGAACCCCTCAACCTCCTCCTCTTCCCATCCGTATTGGAATCAGAAAGAAGAGGATCGGAACTACCACCAGCCCCAACCTCCGAAATGCACGATCCCATTCCCAGTGCCCTCACAATGTTCAGAAAACACTCGAAACCCGCCAAACACTCCGAATCAGAACCCCTGGGCTCCCCCACCATATCCGTCCCATACCTATTCAGCACCTCCACCGCCTGCCATCATCACAATCATTTCAGAAAATCACAAATCACCACCAGATGTTCGGATTCAGAAACTAACACTACCAAGCGCGAAAAAAAAAATAGCAATTCGAAATGGAACCTGAGTCATGATTGCAACGAAATCCGATTCGATCGAATCAACGCAAATTCAACAGCGTATCCACCTATTCAACAGTAACCTCGTCGAAAAGCGCGTGAAATCAGAAGTGAAAACGTTTATGTCAAATATAGTAAAATCAAAACCGTGAACAGAAAAAACGAATCGAGATTCTCGATCCAGCGCCCTTTCCCTTTCTCCTCTGACAGAATCAGTCGTGAAAACCGAAAACCGAATCGAGGAATGCAACAGAAATCAGGGTTGAAGATGAAACGAATTAGGCTTTGGCGTTGGTGTTGGTGGTGTTTGAGGAAAACGTGGAGGGCAGCGCTACCGTCACGAGCGGGTGCGTCACCGGCAGGTGGTGATGGCTTTGGACCAATGGCTGTGACAACAGAACAGGGTTTGTTTCTCCGCCACGAAAAATAAGGAATATATTGGTTGAAGCGAAACGAGACAGTGGATCAGAACGACACCGTGTAATAGCAGACCCACATTTTTTTTAAAAACAAAACAAGGTTGTGATAGATAAGGCCGACACGTGGCTTGGACGGTGCAGATGATTCCGTTGCTCGGAAGTTGATGGATAGGATTATAGAATCAGAAAAACACATAATCATTGTCTTGTATTATATTATATAACTAACCCATACTCATTAACCCAAAAATAATGTAATAATAACAACAAATTCAACTTTTTTTTCTCCACGCTTTAAAGAATTTTTTTGAAAAGGTTTGACTCGTTGTAAATTTAAATATAGTCGAATTTATTTAATTTAAATAGGAGATTAAAGAATTCAATTATAAAAATGTTTATGTGAGTCCAGTTTTATGTCTTTTAATAATAAAATTGTGACGAAGTTTCGACTTCTAAAGCGAACAATATATTGAATTTGGTGATTGATCCTACTGATATCATCTCAGCATACTTAAAGTCGAAACATTAACGGACGAAATTGATGGAAAAAAGCACGCAGAAGCAACACACAATCACGAATCAACTGCAGAAAAATAAATAACACAAGATTTAACGTGATTCGGTCGTCAACTGCAACCTACATTCACACGGACAACTATTAGGTTTTCATTCTATCATGTTGCAGACCAATTACAAGTACGTACAATGATCTCTTTAAATAAATATAAATAGAGATAATAAAAGGACACAATGATTAAGTGCACTCACTAAGTCTACTCAGCCCAACCCAATTGATCATGGCTTCATACCCAACAGAAATGAGGTTCCAAAGATAAATGATTGTTTCCTTAGCCCTCGACTAGAGTTTTGTTATTTTACATCCAATAGTCAACTAAGGAGTTGATATAAAAAACAATTTATATATATATATATATATATATTTTAACGAAACTCCAAACTCCAAAACAAACAATATTTCTAATTTGACGATTAACCCTAGCGGTATTATCTCAATAAACTTAAGTTAAAACAAATATATGAGCTAATTTTTTTCTTTAAATATTTAATGAAATTTTATTTTCATATCCATGCCTTTTTTTGAAATCATTATTTTTAAAACAAAGTGAAATAATTTCAAAATCTGAGTTGGAAAAATAATAATGCAGATGCCTAATATGAAGGATGAAGATGGTTCAAAGAGAGTGTTGAATTTGGTAAATGGCTAAGTTCAATTGACTAAGTTCAATGTTCTTTATCATTACTGAGACCTTTTTCTTTTATGCTACACTCCAAAACCATCAAATAATGTTCATAGAGTACATTGATTTCATGTCCCCAAAAGAAAGTACTTTGATTTTATCCTTAAAACAACACTTTGGGTATCACTTTAATTCTTAATTTTTTTTATAAAGAACAAATCATTAAAACAAATCCTATCCCATTTAAGCATTTTCTAAGAGATTAAAGTCATGTTTAATCCAAATTTTTATTTTATCTTTAAAGCTTAAGTTTGAAGCGACTTTTAAATCATAATAAGCTTCTTCTTACACTTAAATATATTAATTAGGAAAAGTTATATTAATTATGACCTGTTTCTCTTAAAACATGGTATTTAAGAAATAAATTTTAAATTTTAACTCAATTTCAATTTAATAACGATTTGTCAGATAAATTCAACAATCACTTAATAGGATAGATTAAAAATTTCATATATATACTATAAAATATTTTACTTTATAATCATTGTGGAATCTTTAACACAAATTTTGTGTTCTTATTATTTCAATTATCGACTCGATTTATTTTAAAATTGTTTTTTTTTCTTATAATATAAATCAATTTATGCCTAATTAATACACTAATGAGATTGAATTGTTATTGGTTAAAATAAAAAATAAGTCTGAAGTAAAAATTGTTTGATAATAAGATATTTATTTTATTATTATTTCTTACTTTATTATTAATGTATAGATAAAGTTATATAATTGATTATATAAGATTTAAATCAACGTTACAACTTTTTAAACAACTTTACAATTTAATTTTTACTTTCATTTCCTTTTCATAAAACAATATTTATTCTTACTGTGTTTTTTATTTATTTATTTTTCTCATTTATCCATTTTCACTTTTTGGTTAAATTTAGAACATTGAAGAATTGTCCATTTTTATTCATAAATGGTGCTGGTGATTTGTTTCTATCACCTTCATTTTCACAAATTTATTAAAACACTCCAGAACGTGACCATGTTGGTGACTCAGTCAACAAAGTCCACGATTTCACTATTTGAATACAATATTGTTTATAATAATAACTGTTTTTTTAAATAATTGAATAAACATTTACATAAGAAGACAAATAATTTAAAAAATAAATTTTCATAAAATAAAAATATTTATATTATTGAGTAAAAAATATTACATAACTGTGTGTTTTTTTAATCTTAACGCTGATTTTTTTTTCTAATTTCTTGGTTAGAAATTAATCTTATTTACATTACACGTAAAATTATAAACGAAAATATTTTTTTCATTTTACATATTATTTTGATAGATAAATTTAGAGTTTACATCATCCCATTATGTATTAATTATATCTTAATAAAAATTATAATAAAATGTGGATGTCAAATTTATGGAATTCTAACAACCTTTTATTCATGTGTCCTCGGTTTCAAGCAAAAGTGGAATAATTACAATTTTGTCCTTAAGCAAACGTGATATCCCAATAAAACACATGTTTATTTAAATTTGTTATCAAACTTTACATGTTGAATCCATATTTATTTTACTAACTATTTACACTCGTAGAATATTTATTGGTGAAGTGTTTAATTCAAAAAAATATTTGTTGGATTTTTAAAAATTTTAGCACGGTTCCAACACAATTTTAAAAGGTATAAATACAATAACTTTCTAAAAACTCAAATTTATTGTATAAATTTTTATTATGATTATAAAAACAAAAACAAATTCTTTTTGAACCAGCATGAAAAATATCTTCATGCTCCCAAAACAACATGGAACATACTTTTGCACATAAATATTTATTTTCAATTTATATAATTCAAAATTATATAATATATAGACCAGTGTCCCCATATCCTACATTTTAGAGATTATAGGTATCTCTGTATCCGTACCCGTGTCGTGTCAGTGTCCGTATCCATATCTGTGCTACATATTATGAATGATCTGATAGCGATAGTAATTAATATGATAAACTTAATAATTAATTTTTATTATAACATATTATAAATAATTTTGTTGTTATTTTAAAAAAAATAGATTTTAAATTTAACCAATCTTACAAAATTAAGTTATAAAATAAAACTTACACTTATTTATATATAATTTATAAATCAGTTTATATCTAATTTATAAATCGGTATTATAAAATTGAGTTATGTTATTTTTTAATATAATATCAGAATCATTTCGAGTTTATTCTAGCAAGAATTTGTTGAACTTATTAGATCATTTATTATCGAATCATTATCAGACCAGCTATATAGTCATACACGAGTTGGTAGCCTTAGCGTAAAAAATGTGTTGCAATGAGAGATCTCAAATTGACATTAAGACATTTCAGTCGATAAATTACTTGATGGAAGTTTGTGTGTTGGTGAACGTTGTCTGTCCAAACTCGGAATTATGTGAATGTAAATATGGCAAACAAATTTGTCCCGACAACATTTTTTAAGGAGGTTTCACGTGGGACTTTGGAAGAGTCTACAGATAGATGATATGATGGGAGAAAGAAACTTGCTAAAACACTCATTTTCCATGTTTCTTATAATTCACCTCTCTTTATCAACCTCTTCAATCAAATGCAAACCCTAATAATTCATTCTGCTGTATCTTTATCAAGTACCTGATACACATTAAGAAACTTCGTAATCATGCATGATCAAATCGTAATGGAAAAAAATTTCTTGTTAAGAAGTTTTTATGATAATTAAAAAAGTGTCCTTTACTTTGTTTATTTGTTGTAATAGTTGTAACGGGTTTGAAAAATCAAAATCAATGATTATAGTCTTTATCTTATTTTATATTCCAAACTGTGGTAGTGTAATATGCTCCAGGAATTTGAGTGCTACTTTATAATTATATGGTGTGCCTTATCAAAATCTTGTAAAAGACACCACACAAACTTACTTGTATTTTTTTTTTATCATATTTCATATAAGAAGTGTCACTAATATACGAGAACCGTCACTAATATTGTATTATGTTTGTATCCTTATTCAGTATGTTCGAGGATGAAAATACAAAATTTTTAGGTTTATTTATAGAGATTTGTAACAAAATTTACAAGTGTGTTGGACTTCAATTAGAGATGAGAAAATTTCATAGTATATAAGTGGATGCAAACTTCACCCATGAATCGATTTTATGAAGTTGAGTTAGACTTAAAATTCACTTCGTAATAGTTTTATTTAATTATTATATCTTTAAAATGTTTTTATTTCTATAATTAAATTTATTAAATTTTAATTTTTTTAGACATAGTATTTTAATTATCACTAAACACAATAAAAAAATTAATTGATATCATGTTTAATAATTTTAAAAAATCAGTTTCTGATATTTTATCATTGTTGTTGGGTGAGGTTACTAATTTTTCTAAAGTTCACTTGATGGTGAAGGGTGTGGAAATTGAAGTATTGATTTATAGTAAAAGTGAATGGAAGTGAGCTGGTTTGATTTGATAGAAAGAGATTGAATTGAGTAATACATATGATTAAGATTGGTAGATTATTTTTAGTGTTATATCAAAAAAATTCTTAGGTGTATTTTTTAAAATGTAAACATTATTACATTTTTAAAAAATTAATTATTAAAAAATTGAAAACCAAATATTAGATTCAAGGGTAAACTCGTAGTTTACCAAGCAATCCTGAAAAATTGGTTGATTTACATGTATTCAAAGAGAAATATGACATTAATGACGTCTATTGAAAAATAATTATTGTAGAAAAAAAAGAACCTTACAGTAAAATTTAAATTTGTTATAATTTTAAATAATACAATTCATCTCATAAACATAAGACATAGTTTGACAAACATAAGGCAACTGTCGGAAAAAAATAATGTTTGAATATTTAGATCAAATTATAGTTGTTTAAAAAGAAAGAATTTAAATAATATTTTTTCCTTTATCTTGAAATTCATTTTAGCCTTTTTATTTTCTAAATTAAGTCAAATTAGTTTTTTTAAAAAAAATTAGAGACAACTGAGAACACAATTTTAATTTTTTTAAAATTGATTCAAAATGTGAAACTTATTATTGAATTCACTTTTATAAAAGCTGTGGAACTCAATCAATGTTAAAAAAAACTATGAATATAACAAAACCCACGTGAAAGGTAAATGAATTTGATATTATGTTTTTAAATTTTCAATTATTCTTTACATTTACTCTTCACGATATTTTTTACTGTCCTTTTTAGTTCAACCGCTAAGCTTTATCATTTTTATACAGGTAACTCTATATACGCAATTTCAGGTATTAAATCAGTAAAAGAAATTCAAAATCGATATAACATCTATTTCAAAATAATAAAATTCGTACAAATTTAAAACAAGACCAAAATATTTTTTAGAAAAATAAATCTTATCTTAATAAGATAAAGAACAAGCAGCAGAGAAATAAAAATTCATTGTATTCAATTATATCCTTTCATTAATAAAAGTTCAATTAAGTTCTTTAAAAAAAAAACTTAAAACCAAGTCTCTCAACTTCAAAGATGCAATAATATATATAACAATTTATTTGTAAGTTGTCATACCTTTTGATTGTAAGTTACATTACACATAAGATAAAACTGCTATTATTTATTTATTAATTAATGATTTTTCCTGCTAATTGGATGAAACATTATCACATTATTTCACTTCCAAAAAATTAAGAACCATACAAAATAAAATAAACGACTCCCAAGAAATGATATTTGTTTAATGAAGATATTGAAATTTACATTGCAACCAAGGAATGTTGATAATGATAATGACAAAATGCCCCCACAACGTACATATATACCAGATACAAATTTTTCAAATATTACAAATAACTTTAACTTCTACACAACAACCAAGAAAAAAAGCTATATGAATCCGCACACTGCCATACAGTTCAAAATTATTGCATACCAATAATTTAAAGAACCCTTATTAACTTACACTTTCAAAGGGATTGGCACAACAATATCATCACATGCTAATAAATGTAATCTAAGTTGATGATGCAGCTTTGGAAGAGGGATTGAAAGAAACCTGCTCAGCGCATGTAAGGTGTTCATGGGGCCCTGCTTGGTCTCTAGTAAGACCAAGAAGATCAAGATAGTATAGGTAATGGGAAACGATATTGTTCATTGTGTCCACATCACCCTGACCACAAACTTCATCCCCATAGAGAATGTTCATTGTAGTGCCAAAACCAGGAACGCGATTCTCCAAAGTGTCATTCTTTGTAGGCTTCCAGTTGCCAACGAAGGCATCATGAGCAGAGGGCTGATACTTCTTTATTGGTGTCATCCATCTCCAGATTGCAGCCTGGAAAGCAAGGGTTGCATTCTGCTCTATGTATTCTGGATGGCTTAGAAGATCCACCTTCAAAGCTTCTCCAACAGCACCATAGTTGTAGTTCCTGGATTGATGAGTATGCCATTAAGTATAACCTCCACATTCAACAAGCACAAATATGGTGATAAAACCTAATGAATCGTTTTCTTATTGACTGTCTATATGTTTCAGCTTTCAAATAAAAAATGCTCCAATAAAATATATCCAGAACCGCCTTTCATGACAATATGCATAAAATACAAGTAGTCTTAGATGGTATTTAATTTTATAAATGGCCATTATGCTATTGTGGCCAAATATCTACCCATTCAGACCAAACAGAACCAGAATATCAGAACAATAGAATGTATGGAATCAGGTTTAAGATTTGATTGGTCTTACAGAAAATCTGCACATGCATATAATTCTTAATAATTTTCATTGGTATCACTGATAATTTAAGAAATCATCTGCGGAAATACAGCTCTGTTTTTCCCAATAACTGATAAATTACTGTTATTCTCTATTGAATCTTATCCTACTTTATCTCTTGTTGCAATAGGTTCATTCTTATTACAATAGTCTTCAGACTTTGTAATGTAATGCCCATTTAACTCCTATCTTTACTTTATTATGATTTGAAGAAACTATAATTGCCACAATGAGCAGCTAAATGATATTTTGAAGGTCTTAACCTTATAGTAGTTATCAGCCTATGAAATGTGTCATTTAGATTGCTAAAACAATTAGTTTCTTTGCTAAAGTGAGTTTGATGATCGTGATCATTGATGCATGTACTTCGGATTAATTAATTGGGGATAACACCAGAACCTAACTGCTATCCATGCATGAACTCCATTTTTTCAGACAAGAGAGGAAGCTATGAGTTAAGAACAAATAACTTTGTGGTGTGTGTTAATTAACCCTTCGACAAGTGTGACTGATTTGATAAAGATTGCTCAGGGATATTGCAGAAACCTTGGAACAAAACTGGTTACATTTGAGAAGAATGGAAATTTTCAGGAATGAGAAAGAAACTAAGACTAGCTTAGGTACCTTTAGTTATCTCTTATGAATTAAAAAGCAATTTAGTCAACAATAAAAAATAAACCGGGAATCCCAAAACCAGGAAAATATGCTTCTATTATCCGTACAGCCAAACAAACATACGCATACCAGAAAATGGGAATAGCTCCACGTCCATAGTAATCAGCACCGGGAGTACAGGGGTATGTGAGTTTGAAATAATCATCACAGTATGACTGCATAGGACTCATTTCATGATTGTAACAAAGACCCCAAGCAAGAGGTCCTCCAGTAGCCACTCCATAACCACCTGGTACAAGCATCATAAGACCAATCAGCACCACACACTTGTCCAATTAAAACACAACTAATCAATCACCTTACTATATGCAACTCTCAAAACACAAACAATGAATCCAAAACAGATGTCTCCCACGAATTATCCTCTCACCAAACATCTCTCATACCTCAAAATGTGGTTCAACATAACAGACACCATATGTCAATCACAAATAAAGTCATTTAAGACAATACATGTGAAACCAACTAAAGATCCAAATTCCCTTCCCCGAATTCAATTTTCCACAGATTCCCACATTCAACAACTCAACCGGCAGCAGAGATTGGACAACACATGTTTTAATTCAATAAACCAGATTCAAAGCACACATTCAAAATCTTATTGGTCCTTTCTTGATCCAAGAATTACAATTGTGATAACTGTGTGAATGCATGAAAATATTGACAGCACCGAGTCCAGTTCCAAACAAATAGCATAATAATAAAAAAAAGACACAATAAGAAATCCAAATCATTGAAAGTTTCAAACACCACATACATCGCACTATTTCAAAATTGCTTGCTCGACCAAATTATTTTTATCCCACACTCGCAAATTCCACAACTCAACCGTCAAAGAAAATAGACAGACAAGATCAGATCACTCATGTTTATTTCGACAAATCAAACTTCAAAAACACGTTCAAAATCAGAAAAAGCCCAGTCGTCATCCAACAGTTAAAACGCGACAACGGCGAGAATGCGTGAAAAAATGACTGCACCGACTCAATACCAAACAAATCAAGCTTTACGGCACAGCAACCAAACCAGACAACACAGCAACAAATCCAAATCATCCAAAGTATCTACTCAAGCACCACAACACACACAGATCTCACAATCTCAAAACCGCAAGCTCAACCTAAACAATTTTCCACACTCCAAACCAAACACACACAATCCATAAACAAAATTCACAAAATGTGGATGGTAGAGAACTCACAAGAGGTCTTGCTGCCGACGTGTCCGAGGAACGCGGCGACCTCCATCATCTGCGTGGTCTTGTTGCCGGTGGTGCCGAAACCTAGCGGCTCGAAGAGCGCGGCGGCGGCAATGAAGGAGCGGTAGTCCCAAAATCCGACAGCGTGCGCCACGGGAGAGTTCCGCTTGGAGAACAGATTCTCGAACTGGTAGGTCTGGAAGTAGTCGGTTATAGTGAGGTTACAACAGTAAATTGACCACCCCTTGCATTCCCAACCTTTGTCGCAGTACTTCTTCCCGTGCTTGTACTTCACCAACGTCTTCACGTTTGACTCCTGCTGCGCCTCCACACGCGCCGCCGCCACCGCGAGTATCACCAGCGCGATTGCCACAATAGCATTTCGCTTCGCCCTCTCCATCTCTCTCTCTCTCTCTTCACACGCGCGCACTGAGAAGAGGGAGAATCGATCGAATAATAAGAACACTATGAGTTGTTCTGGTAGAAGGTCCTTCTCCAATGGCGTTATGCGTGCTTTGTGTGTGCGAGATTATAGATCGAACACTTTATGGGAATCGACGGTGGATGATGTGTTGATGGGACACAAAGTGTTCGATGTTTAAGTGAGAACAGACTGGCTTTGAGGCAAAGAACCTCATTTCTCCACCGACACCCAGGGAGGACACGTGAAATGTCCTTTTTGCCCTTCCTTGCACCATTACTTAGTTAGTTGGTAGGTCTTTTTTTTCAGTCTCGTTCTCGCGGGTCTTCTCTAACCATAAATTATGAGCATTTTAAAACTCTCTTAATTTTAATTATAATCCCTTTGTACTCTTAATATTAAATATTAAGAGATAAATTTTAAATTTAATTTAATTTTAAAAAATTAGTTTATTAGATGAGATTTATACTATAAAATATTTTAATATTTAATCGATGTAAATAATAGATAATTTATAAAATATCATCTAGAAACAATAATTATGATAATTTATTTGATAGTTTGTTAGGAATTATTTGTGTTACTCAATATTCGACCTTAACTTTTAAGTAATTGTCAAGTTATTTTAATAATAAAATATACGTAAGTAAGCACGTGATTTAAATTATTACTACAAATTAACCGTTTTATTTAGACTTCTACTTTTAAGTTTATAAATTTATAAATATCTCAATTCTATAAGAAAGTATATTTATTCTATTATTTATTGATACATATACAAAATTATATGTAATCTTAGTGATTTAAAATGTCGGAAAATCTTATGTAAATATACACTACTATTCATTGAAACAATTAAATTCTAAACCCAAAACAATTCAAAAAATTCTTATTATATCCACTTACACATAAAAAAAATAATGAATCATTTCAATAAAAATATTCTTAATCTTAATATACTAAGATTAATTTTTAATATTAACATGTTATTGATGATTTATATATACCCAATAAACTTAATATTAAAATGTTATTGTTGATTCATACATACCCAATAAACTGGTTAAGTATTGATAATAAAATAAATACAGATTAAAAAATTTGATTAAAAATAATTCATAGCCAAGTATGGACGTTAGTTTATTTTATTAACCCGTTTTTGTGATAAAATTTTCATTTAAAAATCAATTTGTACATTGTAATGATGTTTACTAATTTAAAATTAAATCTCCCTAATTTGAAAATTGAAGGTTTTTAAGTGTGGAAATAATAGAGTGAAGAGAGGTGTCGGTGATTGTAAAGGAACAAAGAGAACGACATAACATTACTAACGACAACCGACACAAACTTAACATCAAATTATATTCTCATAATTATACTCAAACATATAAAATCAAGTGAAATAATTATTTAGTTTAATAAATTATTTTAAATTCTCAAATATTAAATATACACAAGATTCTTAATTATTTTCATCACACCACTTATTTGATAGAATACTTCTACGTCTTTTCAACTCTTTTATGATTATACATTTTTATTCTATTAAAATGTTTTTAGTATATTTTTTTATATATTTAGATTTTATTGGAAGCTTATATTACTCTCTGTTGGTTTTGTTTATTTATTATTGCACCCAATCAATCTAACGAGCGTTCAATTAATTTTTAAATTTAAAAAATTACCTTTTATTTTAAAATTAGAATTTTAAATTGAAACAAATATATTCTAAAAAAAATAAAATAAATTTGTGGCCTTTTAGAAATAAGATTCTGGAATACAATTGGAAAATTAAAATCTCCCATTCTAAAAAATCAAAATCAGGAATATAAATAATAAATTTTAAAAAAAATCTAAAAAATAAAATTTAGAAACATATTAAAAAAAACCCATAGAATAAAAATATAGAAAGATATATTTCTGACAAACTGTTTCAGAAAGATTAATATGATTTTGATGAAGGTAGGTGTACCTGGTAAGAGACTGAGAAACAGAGTTAATGAAACGAGGAAGATAAAAATGGCAATTTAACTGTTTAATTTGATTGAAATGGAAAAAAAAAATCAAAAGAATAAAAAAAAGAAATTCATATTGAACTTGTTTGGTTTACTTTTTAAAAGAAAGGAACATTGTTCTTACCTCTTTTATGAAATTATATTAAATAATACTAATGTTCCCATCCACTTTAAAATAGACATTGATTTGACATATATTTTTAATAATATATCATATTCTCTAAAACTTTAAATAACTATTTTATTTATTATATTTTTTATAAATGTCATTTAATTTTTTACATTTATAATAGAGTGGCATTCACTTTTTTATTTTCTGTAAAATATTTAAAACTTTTTATTTAAGCTTTAGTAATATAATACTTTTAAATAAAATAATGAAAGTGGATGTAACTTAAGTAAAATTATAAAAAAATAATTTGTATTTTTATAATTTATATATATCTAAGATTCAATATCTTAAATTTAAGCCTCTTCCTTTCGTGTTATTTTTATATGTTTTAGCATGTGTTAAGAAGTAAACTTTAAACTTAACTCAACTTCATAAAATCGACTCATCGAGGTGAGATTTGCACCCACATATATACTATGAAAGGTTCTAATCTCTAGTTGATGTGTGATCTTCAACAGTTTTTTTTATACCGAGGAAGAATTCATTTATGTTATTAATAAAAAAAGAATAACTAAGAAGTGAAATTTTTTCAACAAAGTCAATCTTATTGAGTTTTGTGTTTGTTTCTTTGAATTGATAAAGTATTAGAGAAAGAAAGAAAGAAAAAACTCAATTTTAAAATGGAAGACTTCAAATTGAAAAAAATGTAATGAAGCTTGGGCAATCTCAAGAGGTGAACAAAACAAAAGAGTGAAAGAGACTACAAGCATTCATGAATATTCAATTTGTGCACTTGTATATAAACTCCTAGGTACATAGTCATCAATCATCACCATTAATCTACAATTAGAAAGAACATTCCCACAATTTTCTTAACCACATTTTGAGGAATTAGGATCATCAATGAGAGAACATTGAGCTTGGGTAGCCATGGCCAATTCAAATTGCTTGAATGAAATTGGTGAGAGAGACAACAATTCAGGTGCCTTCATATTGTCCCAACCCTTAACATTATTTGTAATGGTTGACCCATCAATTCCAATATGTGTCACATGCTTCACATCTGTTGGAAACCCTATTTCCATCTCAGCTTCCATTTCCTTCACATCCTCTCTGTAAACTACATTCAAGTGAACAAAATGTTCAACAATTCACACAATACAAAGATCTCAAAGGCAATTATGGTGTATATTGTAGCTGGACAAAATCATTTCCATTAAGGGAGACTAATGAGTATTAGCACCAAAAATCATGATCAGCCTTCAGATTTCAGCTACACATAGATGATCCATTTTCTAATGTTATGGGTCCACCCTTTTGGTGTTTAGTGTTTTCAATTGTACAATTGGAGACACTCCAAAAATAATAATACTACATATAAACACATTAAAAACCAAACAGAAAGATAAAATAAAAGAGAATTATATATGTTAGAACAAAACCAATATCACATACATGTCCAAACTCAATCACATATTTAGGTAACGGGTTTCTCTGAATAAAGAAAGAGAAAAATTTGATAATCTTAATTTTAGTAGTATACGTAACTGATATTCTATCATTGTTCTCTTTTTTTATTCAGAGAAACCCTCATAGGTGATCGAATTTGGGTCTGTCTATAGTATTTAGTCTGTCTTAACAATATATTATAAGGAAAAGAAGAATAATGCACCTACAATATTTATATTGATTTCTATAAGGGTATGGAGATAGAAATTTCATGTAGTTAAGACCAACATAATTCACAACAACAACAGCATTGATTAAGAGTTGGTGTACTCACAAAATAATTGAGACAAATTCTTGAAGCTCTTGATTATTCTCTGTATGCCAGCAGCTACATTAGGCCTTGGTAGAGCCAGAAACCCAGAAGATGCTGCTCCTCTCTTCATTCTGGCTCTGATGATTGATCTATCTTGTCCTTCTTGCACAAAGAATATCTCAAAATCACTCAAGAACAGCAGCAACAACAAAAAACAATAGAGAGATGCAGAGAGAAGAAACTACTTGAAACAATAGTGGCTTTTGAATCCTGTTTTGGCCCTTTGGGTGCACCCAATTCCACACTTGAATGAGAAGCACAGCTGAAAGAGCAAGGAACAACTATTCTTTCCACACGTTTTCTCATCTCTCCCAAACCCAAAACTTTATGTATCTGTGTGTGTACCAACTTCTAATGCTCCAAAGCTTGGCCTAGAAAAAGCTATCTATGAAGAGGGTGCCTAGAATGTGGTTATATTTAGGTTCCTGTTTGTCTTTATGAGCAAGTTAGAATGATTTACGTGGGGAAAGAAATTATTTTCAATCCAAGTTTGGTATGTGGGATAAAGATGTATAGAGTATATATAAATGATAATGGAGTGGGTGTGTTAGAGTAATAGAGTGGGTAGTTGGTTAAACTGTGCAACTCAACCTGCTTTAGGAATTTGCACCAAAATTGAAAATGCTTTTGAGTTTGCCAGGCTAATAATAATGAGTAGGATCAGCAATGAGTTCCAAAACCAAGTTTTGTTCTTCTACAAGCTCCCAAATAATGATAATAATCACCATATTCCAAAGTGGGCTCCTCCTAACTAGCATCACTTGTGTACTAAGGCATTCTTTTGCAGATTTTTCACATCTTTGCATCATCAAGTTTTTGTTCCCTTCACTTTATTTCCTTTATAAGTGTGTCATTTTGAAATCATTAGGTAACTTAATCAGACTCTATCATTGAGCTTACTTGTGCATATCAACATCATAGAGTGAATCACAAGGGAGCTCTGCAAGTAATGTTTAAGCACGTGCCCATCTGTTCTTTTTTCTGTCTTGTTTCATGATTTTGTTATGTGTATATATGCACTTAACTTTTTTTGCTTCAAGTTCCATTGGGGTGGTCAAAGACAATAATTTTTGGGTAATGAGTTTTGAGTACTGGTTTTTTGTGTGAAAATATGAGAAGAAATCTTCAGAATTCTGATGTGTTTTTGTGAAGTGAAGCATTTCTGGGGAATCTTAACTAGAAAACAAAAAATTTCACTTATGTGTGCATTGAAAGGTAAGATAAATTACTTAGGAAAAAGTTACCATCATCACAAGGCAGAAAGTGTTGGAAGTATTTTGAAGTGCATGGTGTGAAGCAAGAGCCAAAGTAAACCCAATTATTCCAAGTGGCATGAAAGTAGGATTGTTTAATGTGTTATGCCAAGCCAATCAATGGAGCAATAAATTGATGAAAAGGGTTTGTTGGGTCAATAGAATATAAGTTTAAATATGCTTTATTTTGACTTGAGTTGGGTCACTTCAACATGATTTATTTGACTGTTAGGGTCAATCATCGCATTCGAGATATTGTTTATTTTGGATGTTAGGGTCAATCATCGCATTCGAGGTATTGTTTATTTTGGAGTCAGTATTCTGTTACGGTTTTATCTTTAAAAAATATTTTGGTGGATTGGTGGAGGAAGAAATATATAAATTATCATTGACCTTCCCTCTGATCCACATGAAAATATATTAAAACTACCGGAACAATGTCTAATTAGTTGTTTTATTGAAATATTGTGAATCAATTGAATAGTTTTTTTTTGACATTTTTTTCTCTCACTTTTACTTTATAATTCTTCTTAATAATACAATATTATGTTCAACTAAAAAAATAAAATAAAACAAATTTAAAATAAAATAATAATATTAGTGGTTTATCCATTACAATGTCACTTATGATTTATTAGCCATTCTTATTTGTCCTATTTAGAGTATCTGACCTATTTTTTATTTTATGAAGTGCTATTTTACTTTAATTAGATTTTATCATGTGATATTATTTTTAAGAAACTTTTAAAATTTTTGCTCCTATAATAAAATCTTATGTACGCTTTTATAAAAAAATTTAATTACAATTTAATATTTTAATTTAATTACTATAACTAAAGGTTAATTTAATTTAATATTGGTGTTCTGCTGATATTGAAAAATAATGTTTTATTATTAAGACTTAAGTTCTAAAAATATCTTCATTGGTTTTATAAAGTTTTGTTAGTTTACTTTAATTGAATTTTACTATGTTATATCATTTTAATTTCATCTTGCAATAGTCAAAGTTATAAATTACACAATTTTATAATTTTTCACTAGCACTTCAGTTTTTTGTAACTTTAAAAATTCATTGATTTTTTTAATTCTCGAGACTCAAACTCTTATACAACACAAAAGTCTTAATTTTAATAATTAATTCTTAAGTTTAAGACCGTTATTAAAAGACTGGTTTCATAATGACAACTTGTAATAAATATTTCATTTAATTAATATTGATTGAATACATTTTAATATCAATTAAAATAATTAAGGAAATAAATTTTATTTTTCTTTATAGCCAAACAAAAATAAAATAACATATTGATAATAAGAAATTAACTAAAAAATGTAGTGAATTTTAATAAAATTTACGATAAAATAATAATAATAATTATGAGACCTAAACGAAACTGGAGTAAAGTCAAAGGTACGATTACGAAGTGTTCCAAGTTCCAAACATGTCATATGATCGAATATTTTATCATTATTATATGTCAATTAAATAAGTTTTTATCTACAAATTAACATTTAAAATAACAAGACAAATGGAAATAATTACTAATATGCTATTATATAAGAATTTTCAAATTATTTCATAAAAAATAAACAAAAAAACTTCTTTTAAACTCGATCATTATTCTAAATTTATGATTGAAATGCTAAAATTTATTTATATCTATTTGAAAAGTTTTATATTTTTAAAATATCCAAATATATATATATATATATATATTTGTAATAATATAAAGATTATGTATAGATTGTGGTGTTGAATAATAAATTTACTACTCAATTTATTACAATTTGACTAATTAGATTAGGTTGAATTTTATTTATGATTTAGTTAAATCCAATGACATTCAACTCATTTTCCTAAGAATTGAGTTATGAGTTTAGAATCCGTTACTTGAGACCCACCTTTAATATGAATTAAGATTATTTTAATATCTATTGTGAAAAAAATAAATATTAATTAATGTACTTAATTATATTATTAATTCAACATTAAATAATTATTTAAAGTAAACAAATATTGATTTGATATCAAAATATAAGGTATATACGTCAATAGCATTAAATAATTATTTAAAAAGAGTAAAAATATATTGATTTGATATAAAGCATACAAGAAATATTAGTAAATTAGGAATTTATAATCACACAAAGTGTGTTTGATATAAATTTTTCCATAATTAATATTACGAGGGAAAATTAGAAAAAATAATTTATACATAAATTAAAAGCTCTATCAATTATATAACTATTTTTACAATTCTTGATTTAATATATACATACTATTATAATAAAACTGAAATATTAGTCGTAAAGATGTAAGTTATAATAATATAAAATTATTTAATAGATTTTTTTTTTTTTGATAAAAAATAATTATTGTTATATTAACAAAATTAGATACTATTTTACAAACTAAAAAATTTATTGATATTTAAATTAGTTTTTATTATTAATAAATAATTTATAAATTTGTATCTAATTAGTTACCTAGAATTTAGCAATTAATTATTTAAATTTTAAAGTTGATATCTAAAACATTAGTTTAACAATTAATTATTTAAATTTTAAAGTTGATATCTAAAACATTGATATCTAATTAGATACCAATTTAGGAAGTATTTATCAATCATAAAAACTAATTTATATACTAATAATTATTTTAGTTTTTAAAATAATATCTAATTTTGTCAATATACCAACTAATTATTTTTTACTGTAAAATTAGTTTCTATTTAATGATTTTTTTTTTAATATTTTAATTTTCTTCTTACAGCTGGTCTCTGTGAATTGCTTTAACTATAACTTCTAAACTTAGAAAGAGAAATATTTTTTTTTACTGTGAACAATTTGAAAAGATGAGGAAAGTTTGAAAGGTTGTAACATACGATTGTAGTGTTGTCAAAGTAACATTTTTCAATATCATTAATATAAACGTGTAGCAATTGAATAATGAAGCAATCTCAATCTAATGCAACGAATGCTGCATGTTTTGCAGCAAATCATCTCTTGTTCTTTGATTACCATATAAGGGGTTGATGACGATGAAGTATTTCAGTGCCTCTCTCCTCATTAATGCATGGAATAACAAGTTTATGGTTTTTGATCCTTTGAATGATTTTATTCCTTTAATGCATCTTCAATCAAATATTAACACTTTAATTACTTTCCATTGTTATGCAGTTCTTCCTTTAATGCCAAAAAAAATATTCATTAATGATTTTTCTATGCCATTAGTATCTTTCCTCCTTTTCTTCCCAGATTACCATGCCATGTACTCAAACTTTGAATTTCACAATCCCTTTTCTCATATCAGAGAGAAAAAAATGCTCTTTTGCTGAATGTCAAAAGGCCAAACATTGAACATGGACAAGCCTCCATTGGGGAAGCACTTTGATAACCTCCGGTTTGTGTTTCTGATATCCTTTGTTTTCTGTTTCTCATTGCTTCTCTTGGATTATTATGCGGCTGTCAGTGATCATGGCATCGATTTTTTGCTTTTCCACATGAATGGTGCAAACCATGAACATATGCAAACCATGCCTGAACCCTCAGATTCTTCTTTCATTTTCAATGAAACTGCTGATTGTCCTGAGAAAACAATCCATGCAAATCAAAATAATGTATCAACAGTTCCTGGTGAAGTGCTTAAGAGAGATAATGTTGGAGTTGTTGCAAATTCTCCCTCAAGAAATTTGGATTCTTGTGCAGGCCAATATATCTATGTTCATGGTCTTGCTAGCAGGTTCAATGAGGATTTGGTGAAGGGTTGTCACTCTCTCATGAGATGGTTTGATATGTGCCCTTACATGTCCAACTTAGGCCTTGGACCTAAGGTTATTGAGAAGTCAAAGGAGAAGGTTCTGTTGAAGGAAAACTGGTATGCAACTAACCAATTTTCACTTGAAGTTATTTTCCATAACACAATGAAGAACTACAAGTGCTTAACCAAGGATTCATCACTGGCTTCTGCTATATATGTACCCTATTATGCAGGCCTTGATGTGGGTCAGTACCTTTGGGGGGGATTCAATGTTTCAACAAGAGATGCTTCACCAAAAGAGCTAGTGAAATGGTTGTCACAACAACCAGAGTGGAAAAGAATGTGGGGTAGGGATCATTTCATAGTTGGAGGGAGAATTGGTTGGGACTTCAAAAGAGTAACAGATATGAATGATGATTGGGGCACCAAACTAATGCTTTTGCCAGAAGCAAGAAACATGTCAATTTTGCTGATTGAATCTGCTGGTTCAGAGGAAAATGAATTTGCTATCCCATATCCAACTTATTTTCATCCCAATAAGGATAGGGAGATTTTTCAGTGGCAGAAGAAAATGAGAGATGTGAAAAGGCCTTACTTGTTTTCATTTGCAGGTGCTCCAAGGCCTGCTTCTAATAATTCTTCCTCATCATCCATCAGAAATGAGATAATCAAACAATGTCAATCCTCTAGGAGTTGCAAACTTCTAAATTGTCATGATAGTCATTATCATAACAATTGCAATGATCCTGTGCAAGTGACAAAGGTGTTTCAAAGCTCAGTGTTCTGTATCCAGCCTCCAGGGGATTCATTCACTAGGAGATCAACTTTTGACTCAATTCTGGCTGGTTGCATTCCTGTTTTCTTTGATCCAAGATCAGCATATAACCAATATTTGTGGCATTTACCCAAAAATGGTTCCAGCTACTCTGTATACATACCAATAACAGATGTCACAGAGAAGAGGGTAATGATCAATGAGACATTGTCTAAAGTTCCAAAAAGTGAAGTGTTGGCTATGAAAAAGGAGATCATAAGGCTTATTCCAAGAATAATATATCGTTATCCAAGTTCTAGATTAGAGACAGTTGAAGATGCATTTGATACAGCAGTTAAGGGAATTCTTGGGAGAATAGAAGCAACAAAAAGGGACACTACAAAAGTCAATCATTCCAGTTCCTAAAGTGTTGCAGACAAGGATGCTATGTTTCTTTTTTGCCTCAAGTTGGCACTCTTCCAGATGGATTTTAAAGCACTATTTTGAATCAGAACTTGGGAAGAAGGTGTTGCAGGCAGAAGATGCTGCTATTTAGCAGCATTTTCGTTTTAGTTTGATTTTGAGAATAGTATATCTTCTTTGTATAATATGCTGTTATTCATTGACTCTTAATGCAAAGGTTCGATCTTAACTCTAATTATATGGTCATGTCCTAGGTACCACTGTGTGGGTATATATACACATGTATGTATGAATAAAAAAATATAGATTTTACCGTTGACCTTAATCGTGTTAGTTATCACTTCTGACACAGACACGGAAATACCTATAATTTCTAAAATGTAAGACACAAAGACAAAAAAATAAAAATAAAATATATATATATATATTATATAATTATGAATTATATTAATTGACAATAAAGATTTATGTGTACAAGTATGTTTCAATTTTTTTTGGAGCAGAAAGATGTTTTTTCATCACTGGTTCAAAATGATTGGTTTCTTATTTTTATAATCGTATTAAAAAAATTTACAATAAATTTGAGTTTTTAGAAAATTAATGTATTTCTCCTTTTTAAAATTTGTGTTAGAATCGAACTAGAATTGTCAGAAATCCAACAAATATTTTTTTGAATATGACACTTCACGGATAGTGTCCTACGAGTATCGGTGTCTGAGTCTCATAAATACATGTGAAATTCAGATGAGTGGAGATGAGCAAAACTGATACATAAAAATGATAATTGTTTATCAATTAAAATATAAATGAAGCTAAAAGCATTGAGATATAAATGGTTCTCATTTAGTATGCTTCTTTATATATATAATTGCTGAGAATTTTAGAACGCAAAGCCATAATCATGTATTTGTATAAACTCATTTCCACTGAACTCAAAGATTAGTGTGCACAACTCAAGCAATATGGGATCATCTGACAGAGTTCAAACCACATGCAAAGACACCAACTGCTGCTAGAAACCAGAAGAGTTCAAAACAGATAAATTCATTTAAACAGCAAATGCATAAGGTACTGGCACAGCCATACAGTAGTACAAGCATTGAGCAATGCACTTGATTATACAGCTTTCCAAGAAGAAAGTGGTGGAGTATCAGATGTCTTCCATGTAGATGCCCCATCCATGTATCTATCACCCTTAACAACATCTGCAGCAGCAAAGGACTCAAGTTCTGCAACTTCTTCTGATGTCAGTTTGACAGACAAAGCCCCAATGTTTTCATTAAAGTTCTCAATTTTGGTTGTTCCGGGTATTGGGCACACGTCTTTTCCTTGGTGATGAACCCAGGCCAATGCAAGTTGAGATGGAGTACATCCCTTTCTTGTAGCCAGTTCATTAACCCTCTCAAATATAATACTATTCTGCTCTGCATTTTCAGGTTTGAATCTGGGCATAAACTGCAATAGAATTAAATACACATAGAAGATTCTATTTAGGTATCAATGACGAAATATAAAAAGAAAACAAGGCAATTTCATTGATTTAGATAGTAAGATAAAGATGTCAAGGAGGAAAATCCAAAAACCATGATTTAGGGAAGCAGAAATGGTCCATAGTATGCTATGAAATCATATATAACATACTTCAAATCTGTTCCTATTTTTGTTATTCTTTGGGCTCGCTGTTGTTCAGTTTTTTTTTTTTCTATCAGCAATAAAATTATAATTATATACAAGGATCACTTCAGGGATGATCCAACCCTTATACTCACTGTTGTTCAGTCTGATCATATAAAATTATCATCACAAAATGTTGTGTTAAGCCAAAAACCCGATGTACCACAGAAAATAGAGTACGACATACACACGTGGCACTGGATCCAAATGAAGAAACATACACCATGTTCTCTCAAAGCCGATGAATGTTCTTGTTAGTTCTCTCTTTTTAATTATTTGTTTGGTCATTCAACATCTCTTAACAGTTCATATGTCAAGGATAAAAAGGTTAATTATGAGAAGTGAAAAGATAAAAAATATATAGGGAGAATGCTGTCTTGAAAGTACTAAGGTAAGTAATTCCAGTGAACAGCTAGTTTTTGTACAAACAGAATAAATCAATGATAACTCCTTCAAAGAAAGAAAAACAAGGAAATATCGATGGGAAGTGGAAGATGTATGTTACACTTTTATTATGGCTTGATCATGACATTGCTCTCATATTTCTAAATTTATCATGAAAATGCACAATACCCAACGAACACTGCAATGCCAGCATCAATACCTGTGCTAGTAATCTGCAGGTGAGAGACACAAGGGAAAGCTCTAATACCAATTGATAAAAACCTTGGGAGAAACGAAATCATGAAAACTAACCATTGTAGCTGAAGAGTTAAGAGAAGAATGAGAGACGAGACAGAACAGTATTAGAGGGAAAGTTTCTTATTCTGCTATGCCAAGGGAAAACCCCCTTTACTCTGTATAAACAGTTCAAAGCGAACAATACATCGGATGCGGTGACTGACTCTAACGATGCTATCTCTCGGATTTGATGTCGGAACAATTTCAATTACCAAAAGAATGCCCCTATTTAAAATGCAATGGTTTTTATTTACAAGTCCCTCTCCTCTTAACTCCCAAACTGTAAAACAGATCCCTCTAACTGCTCTAACGACCCATTACATCTCATTGGTTCCTTTGCCGCCTAGAATACACATCTTGGTTCCTAACAACCTATTTATTGTTTATAGAGTTTTCAACTGTGTTCATTAGCATAAATTTACAGAATAATTCATTATTATGTGTACAGCCAAACCCGTGTTAAAGGGGAAAAGTATGAAAAGTGTACAACTATTTTAAACTATAGTCAAACTCAATGCAAAAGCCATAACAAAAAAAAAACTACTTTGCTGATTCTGGCATTGGTGCATCCAAAAGTATAAACTTTTGAATGTTTTCAGTTAGTGACACAATTATTGTATTGTGAAGATATATACAATTACTGCAGGCCACTATAGACAATTAGTATGACTGATTTAACAGTAATATTAGCAGAAACATTTTAGTTATTAATGTAAGGACTAACTAAAATTGAAAATTCAAGAGAGCCAAGGTTAGAAGTAGATGTCACTGCATGACATTCAAGGGCCTTGAAATAACCCAAGATTCCAAGGCAGTATAGGAGATTTGGCAACGAGGATGCACAAGTAATTGACATGAATTTCAGAACTTTTGTAATAGCATGATTTTCACAAACCTTTCGGGCATCATCCTGTGTCAAATTCTCAAGCAGCTTTGTTCCTGATGACAAGAATCCTCGCCCAAGAGGACTATATGCAACAATTCCAATGCCAAGTTCCCTGAGAAGTAAAAATTGAATTGCAGTTTTATTGAACCTCATAAAGGGAATTGCTTGATGATAGAACATAATGTTTGTATATTAAATCACACCTGCAAGTTGGAACTATTTCTTCCTCGACATCTCTTGACCATAGTGACCACTCCAACTGCACGGCTGTTATGGGATGAACTGCATGTGCTCTTCTGATTGTTGAAGCTGAGGCCTCAGACAGACCAATATATTTTATTTTGCCCTCGCCAACAAGTTTTTTAAGCTCCCCAATCTTACAATTCAAAAGCAAGGAAAAAACTTGAAGTCATCACAGGTTATTGGGGGCATCCCGAAAACATCCGGGTCAAAATATGGCTTTCAAATTAAGTTTCGGATTAGTGGATTATGCATGAACTCGATTGTTAGCACAATTTGACCCAATGGTAAGCTAGCCTAAGGAAATTAGAGGACGAATGATGATGGTCAAAATCTGCTGAATAGCTTTTAAACCAAGTAGTTTCAATATGATGATGGCATTACTTCCCTATAGTGCACAGAAAAGGTGGAATGCACACAAAATACATAGTTTAGTTATATTAGTGCAGAGTTTATAGCTAGGCAGTTAAATTTCCTACAAGCATATTATTAGTCTAGCCAAATATTCCACCCAAAGAAAAGACAAATCAAGCAAAGCTCAAAGAAAGGGTGAAACCGTGACTTCAATAGGCACACGAGTATCAATACGATGTTGGTAATAGAGATCAATGCAATTGATGTCAAGTCTCTTCAAGCTGCCCTCACAAGCAGCCCTCACATATGCTGGATCCCCAAGGATCTCCCTTTTCCCTTCGGCGAGTTTGACTCCAAACTTGGTAGCCAATTCAACCTTCTCTCTCACCCCTCCCTTCAAAGCCTGCAACAAGCAAATACATATGCACACTCCATTATCTCATATCATATCATAGCAACAATAAAAAGAAAAGCAGTAACAAGAGCTCTTCCATGAATCAAAAGTAAAAAAAAATAATATCAGGAAGTGTAGTAATACACTCTGATATCAGAAGCTGAGTTCACATGTTTTTGAAAGTTAGAGGACAAAATTCATTAAAAAACATAAACCAAAACCAAGTTGATATCAAGACTAAAAACACTCTTTTTTTTTCTGAAAAGTTCAATTTGTCGATTATTTGTTCTTTTAGAGCACTGGTTAGCTAGACCCAACAGAAAAATATATCACATCATAGGCTTGCTGAAGTGAAAGGACAATAATCATGACATTAAACAACACAAAGATTCAACCTTTCCTAACAGAACTTCGTTGGTGTGAGGACCATAGACGTCGGAAGTGTCAAGAAAAGTGACACCCTTTTGAACAGCATGGTGAATAAGAGCAATCATATCAGTGTCTGGCTTGGGAGGGCCATAGTTTGCTGACATTCCCATGCACCCCAGTCCCTGCACAGACACCTCCAATCCTTCTGAACCCAACTTCATTCTACCCACTTTCGCCATCACTGTAATACTCTCACTGATTCTTCCACTACCACAACACTGATTCCACTGTGTCTGATTCTTCCCTTGATGAATTTGAATTGGTTGTGACTATGGCGGAGTCCTTTATATGCCCATTCCAGGAAAGTGAATTTTCCTTCGGATCCTACCAAGTGTTTCTTGTCTCATTCCCAAAACATGAAAAAACACTAATGTTTCTTGTCTTGTTTTTACTTGAAGGAGAAATAACTGTGTTTTACAAAAGGAAAAACAAAATATCTAACAATGTAAATACAAAATAATTGTTATTAGCATAAAAGAAAAAAATGAGTTTACATCAATCACCAAAACTGGTAAAAAATATTCAAACTAAAGATGATCGAAAAATAAGGCAAGTTCTTAATATCAATTTCTACCTACATCTTTCCTCTTTAAAATTTTCCAAAATTATCCTTTAAAAAATGGGAATTCAAAAAATATAATTTAAAAGTCAAAATTTATTTTAAAAAAGGAAATCCAAAATGTAAAAGTACATTAAATGTATTTCAGAATTCAAAATGTGTTCTGAAAATTAAAATCCATAAATGTATTATGGAAAAAAAATCCAGAACATATCTGTAAATGCATTTAAAAAAAAATACAGAATTTAAAAATGTATTTTAGAAAAAAAATCCAAAATTAAAAAATGTGTTCTGAAAAGCCAAATTCAAAAAACCTTTAATATTTTCAGTAAAAGAACTTCAAAAGTATTTTTTATCTACATAACTCCTTTTATTTAAAGTTATTTTCGTCATTTTGTAAAAGTATTTTTTGTCATTTTCAATAATGAATTGCATACATATTAAAATTCATATATTGCAGAAGAAATTGCCAAAAAAATAATCTTAACTTAAAAAAAAAACTAGCTAAATAAAATTCTAAATGACACAAATTGAAATAAAATGTTGAGATGAAAAAACATTATTAATGTTGACAGAAAAATTATTGAGTAGTGTTAGTTGAAAAATAACTTTATGCTAACATTTATTGTAAAATAACCTTGATGATTGCTAAAAAAATAAATGGTTGACTTTTTTTTGAAAAAAAAAATATATTTATTAGCGTATATTAAAACATATTATTGAAATCATGACATTCAAAACTCGCGTGAGCCAATAATATTTTAACATTAGTCAATGGTCAATGATGTCTTAAATAAAATTGAGCTAAAAAGATAATATAAAATGGAAAATGGAAATATGAAGAATTTAAAATTTTACTTTTGAAGTGGAATTGATATTCTCGTCAAATTATAGTGTTTCAATTTCTTTTTAAATTTCTTAACAAAATAACATGTTTTGTCATCAATTATTTCAAATTCTGTATATAAATACCAAACTTTCTTAAAATTCTCATTTGAAACTCACTAAATGTGTTTGAATAGGGAATATCATAATTTATAACACATTCAAATACATTGAATTTAAGTTCATCTCATTTTAAATTATTTTATTTTTTTCAATATTTTATTTGAATAGGACAAATCAAATGTATTAAATTTCAATTTTTATCCTTTAGATCAAATAGTTTAATTACCATCAAATGTAAAAAATAAAAATAAAAAATGTTAATAATTCAAAAATATCAATATTTATGATATTTTATAATTGATTTTAGATTTTAGTTGATGTTATTTTTCTAGTTCGTCAATATTTTTTTCAAGTGAAGTTGTAAAAAAAAAAATCTCATGTCATTAAGGAGTGCTTTATTATAATTATATAGGTTGACGTTAATTACTATTATTATTACTAATAGGAAATAGGCCTGTGCTTCGGTATTTACAATTTTTATTTTAATTATTGTTATATATGTTTATATTTATTTAAATAAAATATATATTTTTTATTATGTATGTATTAGAGACACACAAAAATATGAGAGTCATATTATTGGGTTTCAAGCGATTTGAGAAAAAAAGACAGATAGAATGAGAATAAAAGACAGATAGAATGAGAATGAGAGAAAAACGGTGATAAAATCTCAAAACTGCTTTTGATAAATGTTTTAATATGTTTTAGAAAAAATAGAAAATGAAACAATACCATGATATAGTAATAAAATTAAATACAATAAAGATAAAACAGAAAAAAATAAATAAAGTGAGAAATTCCTTTGTATAAAGATATAAATTACAATAATAATAGTGCTGGTTTACTTTTTATTGTCAACTTTTCAATAAATGTATTTGAAAAATGAACACAATTATAATTGGTAAAAAAAACCATACTTAATATTGACGGAAAATATTTTAGGAAACACCCGAAGAAAAAAAATCATAAGAAACTATTAACAAAAAATAATATGTGTTGAGATAAACAAAAATTACAACAACAATAACTGATAAAAAGATAATTAAAACAAACATCAATTAAAAACTGTACTACCGGATGGTTAAGAGGCCGGTCGACAAGGCCAAATAAACTTAATAACAGACAATAAACACATGATTAACTGTAATTAAACTAGTTTAGTTATAAACTATGATTAATTCGTAATTGGGCCTTTGTTTGGAATCCAATAGCAGATCCATAATAGTTGAAGTTCATCCAAAAGTTATAAATACTAGAGGAGACTCATCGTCAAAGATAATCTTTCACTTTTAACTCATCGACATATTGTACTCGGACTAACTTGAGCATCGGAGCGCCTTCGCAGGTATCCCACCCGCTCATCTCGGAGAGGGAGGTACAAATTAGAAATCAGTAAGCCTAGAAGCCAGGAGGATGAGAAGACAAAGACATCAAAGACATAAGAAGTCACTGTAAGAGAAACCCGACCTTGTAAGAACAAAAACAAAAGTTAATTTAGGCCAAACAAAAACATAATCTATTCCATATTAATAGATAAAATTTTCTAATATGAAGTGAATAGTAATATTTTTTTTATAAAATCCATTGTTAGGTATTATGTGCCATCACATGAAAATTTGACATCATTTTAAAAGAAAATGATAGACTAGATATAGTCTATGGAAAAAAAAACTAAAAAACTCCAAATAGTTGTTTGAGTTTGAAAAAGAAAGGAAAAAATTAACAAATAAAAAAATAAAAATCTTATAACTCTCATTAAGAAAAGTAAAGTGAAATTTTAACTTTTCTTTCTTAAATTTTTTATGTGTAATTTTTTTTTTAATATTCTTATTGAATTGTTTAACATGGTAGAAAACCAAAAATTTAGAAAAAAGTAATACATTATTCTTTTATTCAAAGAAACTTATATAATTTTTTTTAAATGGTACATTTTTTAATATTTTTCTTAAAGAGATTCTAAATTTTTAAATATAAATATGAAGAATTAAAATAATATAATATGAATTTATAGTTTATTTTAATAAATATAAATACAATGGATAAAAGTACAAAATGTGGATAGAGATAATTTGATATTTTAAAAAAAAAAACACATAAATTTACTATAAATTAGAATATTACAATGTGAATTTATAGTTAATTTTAAAAAATACAGATATACAATTTGATATTTAAAATGTACAGAAACACATACATTTATGATGAATTGGAATGTTTGAGTATACATTTATAATGAATTAGAATATTTGAGTATGAATTTATAATTTATTTTAATAAATAAAAATAAAAATACATATATCATAATAATAAAAATAAAAAATACGAATATATTATAGGAATGATAGAAATAAAAAATATAGATAAATAATAATAATAAATAAAGATACAGTTAAAAACAAAAATAATAAATAAAAGTAGAAATAAAAAATTTACATAACAATAATAAAAAATAAAAAATACAGAGATATTAATAATAAAAATAAAAAATAGAAGGGTAAGGGAATGTGTTCCCAAATAAAATGCATAGATTATAAGTATTAACCCTAACTAGAAAGGGAATATACTATTAATATACCATTATTTTTTATGTCTCACAACTTGGAAAAGGGTCCACTGAGGAAAAGTAGGAGCAGTGAATAGCCAAAGGGTTTCTTCGATTTCGTTCTCTTCTCTCGCTCGCTGATTATTCACACCACCAACAAACACAAACAACAAAGAACCCTAAACGCACAATCGCTCGCACATCGTCAACCCTAAACGCACCGTTTCGCTCCAAATGCTTCGCAACAGAGTGCGCTAGCTACTTCCTCAGACTCACTGCTCTGCCATGGCTCTCTCACTCGGCAAGCTCACCATTCTCCTCGGTGCAGGTTCACTCTCTCATCACTTCCTCCAATTAATCTCCCTCTTTTCCTTTTATTTCAATTGCTTTATCCAGAAATTTATGCCATCGCAATTTAGGTTCCTTTGTTTTTCGATGGAACAAAATTTGGCTGTTGGTAGGGTTATTGTGTTGCATTTCTGTATTGAGTGTTGAAATTTCAGAGATTAGTTCACGGTGACGTTCTCGTAGGTGTATGCATGGTGTTTTGTAGGCTAGGATTAGAAAAAAACGTTTTCTGAAATTCGTTTGTCTTTTAGGTATTGTTGGTTCAGTAATTGCTAAAGAAGGCACTCTGCCTGACGTTTCTGGTCTCGTCTCCGGTGCTTTCAAGGTTAGTTTTTGAGAGCTCAACTTAGCTTTTTTTAAGCTTCTAGTGATGTTGATCGGTTTTTGCATTTTTCCCCGATTTTGTTATTTTCCTTGTCTTTTGTTTCACGCGATTCTACTCTTTTCGGTTTCGGTTTCCAAAGTGGTAATTTGGGATGCTGTGCAAATTAACAGAAGTTTGAGGAGACCTAGTATATACGGTAGCTGCTAGTATATACTGTAGCTGCGGGACTGTGATATGGGTAGGGAGGGTATAATTGGTTTATGGTGTGGGAATTGTATTTCAAACTTCTAATAAAACTTTAAAAATAATGTGTTAAAATGATATCATAATGCTGTAACTCGCTTAAATAGTATTAGTATTAAATAGTAAACAACCTTGATCTATAAATAGTTTTACCCAAACTTTGGTTATTCATTAGAACCCTGCTTTATCAATTTGGCTTCGGTAATGTTCTGGATGCTGTTATTTTTTGTTAGTGATTGTTTTCAATTTCCATCAATATAGTGAGTATATGGCAGCTAGCATTTATTCTTGTTGACATGTGCAGGCTTTTTACTGATTGTATACTTTTTGACCAGGTTGTTTTGAAGCAACTTAAAAACAATGATCCTGCTCCAGCTGTTAAAAAGCTGCCACATAATGATGCTTTAATGGCTCAGGTTTGCATGTTGTTGCCTTTTAGTTATTGATTATATTTAATTTTAATTAGGAATAGTTTTTTTGTTTAGTTTAGTCTCATGCATCATGCAGAACATCATTCAGTGAATCTTATACATGACTTGAGTTCTGAGCATATGCATATAGCCTTTTACCTGTATTGTATTTGTCTCATTCATAACAACTAAGTTGTATTTTGAAGTATATGTACATAATGTAAATGCTAACCTTAACATTGTACTTGTCTCTGAATTGAATAATAAAAGTTTGACAACATTTATCGGTTTACATGATAAGAGATGTAACTTTTAGTAGTTGAATTGGGTTTTTATTTCCCTGTTGAGTTGGCTACAAAGACAAGTGGTGTATTTGTAGATCTATAAAAATATAGAAATATGGGGTAATTGAAAATGCTAATAAACTGTTGATCTACAGGTAAACAGTCTTCGGCAGGAACTACAACTTCTTTCTAGAGATAGATCAATCACTATTGTAAATGCAAGTGGAACAGGTGCTGGTTGACTACTTACTTTTACATTTTGTGGGGGCCTTTTGTTATTTCTTCAGCAATTTAATAATACTGATTTGTTAATTTTCTAACCTGTGAACACTGCTTTTAATTGTGGGGTATCTCCGTTCTTTGCACAAGCTAACCAGTGTTTCCTTGTTTTTTGACTCCTGTGCTTATTTTCTGACTGTTTGAGAAATGCACAGGTGGAAGGAAATATGTAACAGTGGTTGTTATTGTTGTGGTGGGATATGGATACATCCGGTGGAAGGTAATGGCAAGCTATCATGTTTGTTTTAGTTGTTGCAAATATTCTTTTTAACTTAGCCAAATTGCAATTATCATTCTTTTCTTAGAAATGTCTTTGGTGGTTTAGTTTTAGCTCAACTCATCTTGTCATTGACATATTTCACATAATTTGGAGCAGAATAAATTATCCATTGCTTGCAGTTAGATGATTATTAGTTGTCAGGTTTGCATGGGAGTGAAAAATCCAGCAACAAAATTTATATACCAAAAAAGAAAACTCTAAAAACTATGGGAGAAAATAATTGAAATTGTTGGGTAGTAATAGTAGTACAACAATCTTGTCATGTCATTGATATATTCTTTTTAACTTGGCCAAATTGCATTTATAATTCTATACTTTGGAATGTCTTCGCAGGTTTAATTTTATGTCAACTCATTGTAATTGATATATTTCACATAATTGGGAGCAGAATAAATTATCCATTGCTTGCAGTTAGATGATTATTAGTTGTCATGTTTGCATGGGAGTGAAAAATCCGGCAACAAAATTTATATACGAAAAAATAAAACTCTAAAAACAATGGGAGAAAATAATTAAAATTGTTGGGTAGTAATAAAAGTACAACAATCTTGTCATTGATATATTATTTTTAACTTAGCTAAATTGCATTTATAATTCTTTACTTTAGGAATGTCTTTGCTGGTTTAATTTTATCTCAAATAATCTTGCCATTGATATATTTCACATAATTTGGAGCAGAATAAATTATCCATTGCTTTCTGTTAGATGATTATTAGTTGTCAGGTTTATATGGGAGTGAAAAATCCAGGAACAAAATTTTATACCGTAAAAGAAAACTCTAAAAACTATGGGAGCAAATAATTTGTTGGGTAGTATTAGTACTACAATGTATATGTATTATTGCTCCAAATTCTTAAAGGCTTTGTCCCCTCTTATGCCAAAGTCTGTCATTGTGCATGAATTTGTCAAAACCAAATTTTATGCTTGAGCAGTTGGATGCTTGTTCAGTTTCTCTATCTTTTTTAAGAATTAATCTTACTATAATGTTATGTTATTACCTTACTTTCTCCAAATTTCGATTTTCCCACACTTAACAGAATTTTATGACTCTTGTGAGTCTGCAGGGATGGAAGCTTCCTGATTTGATGTTTGCAACAAAACGTAGTTTGTCTGATGCTTGCACATCTATTGGTGATCAGATGGGGAAGCTGTATGGAACAATTGATGTAATTTCTCCTTTCTATTCTTTAGTTTGTTCTTAGATTGTGTCAAAACCAGGCATTTTCTTTTAGAGATGACATGGAATGACACCTGTCTGTTGGGTAGAATAGCCACACAGTATAAAGCAAGATGTCAAGTAGCAAATGGGTAAATAGTTTTAATAATGATACAACTATGTAGTATTTATTCAGATGTTTTTGGAATTGAAAATTTATAAATATGAACTTGATGAGGATATTAGTTTTTTCATTTTTTAATATTGAGCTCATGTGTGAATCCTCTGGAACACTAGAAGTGCTCATTATGTTATATTTGTCCTTTATTGGACTTTTTTCAATGACAATATAATGTTTTTATGAGTGGATTTGGTAGTAAACTGGCAGAACTGTAATTTGTAAATCTAGTTTATTCTCTCTTTTATGTTTGCTTTCAAATAGTCATTGAGCTTGATTTCTCTTTCAAGCATTTTTTGAGTCGTTATGCATGTAAATGTGGCAGTTGTAAGTGCAATATTTTTCATCATTAAAATTATTATGATTCCATTATCAAAAGATCTTTGTTTCCTATATTTCAAACAAGTATTTTTTAATGGAACTTTGTGTGCTCTATATAAGATAAGGCTTCTAAAGCCTGTCTTCTCGCATATTACTTTTCTGACTGAGAATGAATAATATTTAGTTTTCTGCAATGATTTCAGGATGTAAAGAAGAAATTATCTTCAAGAATGAACGGTTTAGATGAAAGTTTAGATGAATGTGCTGCCCTTACTGAAAGTACCAGGGAGGAGGTAAGTAAATATTTTATGATCTCTTGCTTTTTCTTCTTCATTGTTTAACCATAGATATCTTCTATTACAGATATCTGTAACTCAACAGAAGGCAGATACGATAAGTGGAAATTTCAAGTCTGTTCATGTTGCAGTTCGTGTTCTGGTAATTCCATTGCTAGAATATACTTATTTCTTTTAATTCTTTTGTTGCTTGTTTAACTCAAGTCTCATTGCTTTTCTTCCCAGGAATCTAGAATTAAAGAAATAGAAGAGAAGCAGGTATAGTCAATAGGTCACTACTGCATAATTTAATGTTCTGTGTTATGAGTATACTTTATATCTGTGATTTGCTGTTTACTAGCTTTAATCCGTGTAGGTGGCCACAACTGACGGAGTAACCATGCTGTGTCAATTTACAAAAACTTTGGAAAATAGCAGAACCACAGAGTCTATTCAGGTATGAACTAAACTTTTGTTGCAATGGATTTTTTTTGTCTGTCTGCTGGGCTTTGCAGTCTGAATTTAAGATTTGGGTTCTATTATCTTTCTATTTCTTTGACTATAGAATTTACTAACACTTATTTTTTTTTATTATATAGCCATCATTATCCAGTTCTTCTAGGCCAGCCATTGAGCTACCACCAGTTTCACCCTCTTCCAGGGTAAGCATTTTTTCCTACTTTCATTTATCAGTGCAAAATATTCCTTTGGTGAACTATTCTTATCAATTAGACATGCTGGTATATTTTAATGGAAATTTATAGGATGTCTTGCTGTTAGTTTAGCAGTATATTTTGTTCATTGGCCTATAAAAATAAAGCTGTCAGCCAAGGAATGAATGCAGTCATCAAGTTTGGTTTTGTATTGTAGTCACCTCACCCCCACCCGGAGATTTTCCCTTTTTACTTTCTTTGACAATTGTTCCTATGCTTACTCCTTAATCTGTGTTATACAGGGTTCGCAGTCGGGTTCATCTTGGCTATCTCTTGAGCTACCATCTGTTACACCATCAGCAAAGGTAACTTCTATATAGATATAGAAATTGTACTTCCTGGGTATGCATAGTCTTAGTACCTGCATGGTTCGGTTGGTGGAAAGTAGGGGAGTTGAGATGAAGGTTACAGTTGCCTTTAACATAAACATGAGAATCTGGAAAACGAAATGTACTTATTTTCACTTTGAGCCATGACTTAATTTTTTTTTCTTCATTCCAACTTATTTTCAATCTACCCCTTTGTCACTTGCTCAGCCAAGCAAATCCTGAATCTAATAACGCGATTGGTATTTGGAAAGAATCAGATAAACACGTCCAAATTAAGGGTGTGGTTATTGGTGCAATTGTTTATTCATTGCTCCTTATTAAGACTTTCTCATTCCTTCCTCTCATTGGGTTGTGTCACTTTTCTCATCCCTCCTTAACTTATCCAAATCCATCATATAAGTTATGCAGTCTTTGTAACTGTGCTTTACTTTTAATTGAAAGCTTTTATTGCTGCTTCACTATTTGTGCTAATTTATAGTTTTTCCTACCATTTTGTTTTCTTATTAACAGGCTGGACCGCCACCAACAATATCAGCTGATCAACCATCTCCATCAAATTCTGATCGATCTGTCCAGGTTTGCAATATTTCTGTTTTGCTTACTCAGATTAATTTACTAGAGGTGTGTGGTGGGAATGCTTAGTTGTTTAGAGACGCTAGGCTATGTTTGACTACGAAAATGATCGATCTCATTAAATCTGCATTTACGGTAATTTGTAGTGATTTATAATTTTACATATTTGTGGGATGTGTGGCTAACAGTTGACAAGTTTGTGTTCGTATTTGTGAAATGATGCATTCTCCTTGGAAAACCCAGTTATATTTTTATTGATGTGATTTTTGCAATAAAAAATCTTTTCCATTTAATTAAAATGATCTCTAGTTGTAATCTAAATTTTTATTTGCATGTTTTTATTGTCTGTGTTGCCCTATTTTTCTTAAATACATATTTTTGAGTTTTGACCTTATTAGTATGGGCATGTCTTTTCAGGAGAGTAGAACCAATGGATCTAGTTCTGGCTTGTTTGGGCTGAGTAGGTTATCTGGTGTCTATGCTCCATTTCTGAGCAGAACTCGCAGTGCGACAGATTCAGTAGTCCAACAAACTCGTTCGACTAGTTAACAGTAATAGCTTTTCTCTTTTTCCTTTTTTGGTTTCGCAGTAAACAACTATAGATTATTGAAAACCCTCACCAGTTGGTGACTGTTCAAAGAAGTATGCACCATCAAATATAGTATGCCCATGCCAGATTTAAACGACTGGGCATTGAATTTTGCAGAGATGTTTCTCTCGAGTTTCATAGGATTAAATTAAAATAAGAATCTGTCAAATATTGAACTGGGAAAGCTGAGTGACTATAGAATTGTCGTGAACTCTTTTGTTCTCCCTATTATTTTGTGAATTTTATACAATCTTGTTAACAAAATTTCTTATAGTCCTTAATAATACCATGAAGGCCTTAAGAAACCATTGTAAATGCATTTTGTTGTGATATTTCTCTTATATGATAAGCTGGTCTGCACTTTGATAATGATCCTTTTGGAAAGTGTCCCATACCAAATTGGATGGGAATTGAATTGGTTAAGAGATTCACTCAATGTTGGATCATATAACTGTGATTGAATATTTTTAATATTATGTAATATTTTAACAATAAAATAATTTAAATTATTAGAAATCAGATTTGATTACTTGTACATTTATATAATGATTAAATTATATATTTTATGATTTAAATTCAGTAATAATTGAGAAAACAAGTCGTATCTATGTGAGTTTTAAAATGTCTATTGGTTACATGAAAATATTTTAGATTAATAAAAGATAATGAAAATCAATTGCATTTTTATTCAAAACTATTTTCTGCATTAATTTTCACTAATTTTAGATAAGGTTAACGAGTTCTTAAGCGATTATTGAATTTTATTGAATGGTCTTACTTTAATGTTAACAAACCGTTCACATTCCACAAATTTACAAATTTGAACGTTGATCTAGTGTTAATAAAAAGTGGAATTTTTTTTATAATAAATAAATAAATTTTAAAAAAATAATAATGGTTATATTAAAATAGAATGCTGATGAACTCCCAATTATTGTCAAACTTGTAGCCGAGTCCTCCGCCAGTGATCTATTATATATATAATGGATGATTTTGTTAACGTGGGACTCACTGTAAATAACATAAATTATTTGATTTATACGCTGTTAATTTATATTATTATGTTACAAATAATATAGATATATTTATTGTATTTAACCATAGAAGCATTTGTGATATGAAGTAATTTTATTATTACATAGCAGCACAAAATCAGAATATCGAAGCATTGTCCGTAGTGAAATTCTTTGACTGCAATCTATCTTACATGAGTTGTACCTACTCAACTCTTAACCCGAATCCGAATTATTTTCTGACAACTTAGGTGTTGTTCTTCTAAGTGTCAAACATTCATGCACCAAGCATTTCGAAATGAATCTTCACTTTGTCCAAGACTATGTGCAACAACACAAAATCAGTTTAGTTTATCTCCTATTCCAAATCGCAGACATTCTCACCAACTTTATCTCTGGCCTTTTGGACTTTCACTGTAAACTTATGGTTGGTTTTCCACCCAAAGTAGAGAATGGGAGTGAGTTTTGCTCCTATAAGTTGGATATCAAATTCTTAATAATAACAAAAACATGCATATTCACTTAAGTAAACTTTCTTAATAATGTTTATTTTTTCTCACGTCTTTAGTAATTCCCATTTATTTATCATATATGTTGTGGGAAGTATTCTCCATATCCTTTATTGCTATGACAAGACAAATTATAAGGAAATTGTAAATAAAAAGATGATAAGAAAAATAGATATTTATTATACATGGAGCAATAGTTAAATAAAAATATATATTATTTAGAAAGATAAAATAGTTGTTAGATTTCAAACTTATAGTTTTGTATTATATTAGGAATGAATTATGAATATCTAATTATGCTGATTTGAATTTAATATGATAATAAAACTTGTATATACATTTTTATTTTCAATTTATATAATTCATAATTATAATATATATAAATATATATTTATTATCATACATTTTAAAAAATTATACGTCTATATTTGTGGTTTCAATCAATTTAATTTATTTATTTTTCTGAATCATAAAAAAAAATATTGTGAAAGTGGCGGGAGATTTAAGGGTTTCGTTATTTCCCTCTCTTTCGCTTCGTGCAGCGTTGTGATGTGATATTAGGAATGGTGCTCAGCGGCAGAGAAAGCTTGATTCGATTAATCGGCAAACGGAGGCGCTTCCTCCCCAATCGCCGTTCCATCCTCTCCGATCCCATCCCTAACCCTAACCCTAATCCTATTTCAAGCCCCAATCCCAACCCGGTATTGCTTCTTATCTCTTCCAATTTCTCCCTTTTGCTGATGTTTTCAGTGACACATCCTCTTCGCTTTCATTTTCAGGTCGTGGAACAACCACCTCAGCAACCAGATCAAAACGGCGACGTACAATGCCCTGTTTGCGGCCGGAACCTTCCCGGTGACGATTACAACCGCATAAACTCTCATCTTGGTATGTATGCACGTTATTCACATTGTTTGTATTATCGCTTGCATCAATGTTTCCTTAAACTCTTTCATCTCAATTTTCACTCTCAGATGCATGTCTCTCTCTTTCACAACCAAAACCAGCAACAAAACGAAAGCTTTCCCAGCGTACCCTCCTTCAGTTAAACTTTTCCATATCCAATTCCAAACCTAAACTCCAGAGTGTCACTCAGGAATGTGACAATGCCCCCTTCTTACCTCTTTCAACCAACGATTGTGAGGGAGATGAAACAATCGAGGAACAAGAACTGCCTCAAAATCACGAGACTGGAGTTAATTCTACAATTGGCGCCACTTCCTCATCTTCCTCTACCATGGACTGTGGGGTGCTTGATGATGCCAAACCAGAAGATGTTTTTGGCGCCACCCTTGAAACTTTCATTGTTGGTTGGAGGCATGCTGATAATCCAGAAGAAGTATGCGCTGGAACCGCCATCTCTCTTTTGAGGGACCCTCAAAATTTTAAGGATCCCAATGCCATCAAGGTTTGCTGCTTTTTTCATCTGAAATAGTATCATGTTCAGTATGGAGTTTCAAGGAGCTCATTGTTGCTCTTGGTTCAGGTTGTTTCTGGGGATTCTGCATGCTGTAAGTCGTTAGGTTTTCTTCCCCGTGAGCTAGCTCAGTACCTATCTCCTCTTATTGACAACTATGGTCTTGGATTTCAGGTATTCAAAAGTTTAGACTACTAATGAGTTGTTTATGTATTAATGTGCCTTTGTCACTTAATACTCAGCCTCATTGTTTTTTCTCTTTGGAACTTGTCCCAGGGGCATGTTACTTCTGTTCCAAAGCATTCTCTTGATATCGTTCCAATTCAGCTTACGTGCCATAGAAAAGCAGATGGTGAAAGCAAGTATGCTGATGAGACCTTTGTATGCTTATGGAAAAATGTTCAACATGTTGTTGAATTTGCAAGCAGGAATCCTCATTCATCTGTAAAGTATCAGCTGAATTTTTGTGTTATGCTACAAGAAGTGTTAAGAAGTAATATTCACCTTTTAACAGAAGATGAAAAAACCTATATGGGTATTACTACTTGTGACTTTTATTTTCAATTCTTAGTCAAATATTTTAAACAGTGTCTCATCTATATATGATTTAACAGATTCATTCACTTTACTCTCGAATGACAGTCAAAGACTTTTTATCCGGCTATACACTAGAAAAGGTTATTTTTGAATTTTGATATTGAATTTGTTTCATTCTTATTTTAAATTCCAGTCTTCTTCCATGGGACACAAAAATTTATATAGTATTATTTACTTACATCCTGAATGTTGATTCCCTAATTATTCATGTTGGTACAGTCCTACTCATCTTTGATAGAATTGCTTATGTTTCTATCCAAGCAGAGATCTTTATATGCCAAGTGTTATAGGAAAAAATGTCTATTGGTTGAAGAAATTTACTGAATTGCCTATTAATCTTTTTGGTAGTTTTTGTTGATTTGTAGTTGATATATTTTTCATATTGGGTTTTCATGAAGGACCTTGGTTTCGCATGTCTAGCATATCATATCCTGAAATAATGGATACTCAAAAGGCAGTTAAGGAACTAGCTGGTAATTCAATATAATTTGTAAGGTTTATTTCTTCTTTCCATGCAAATATGATTTGATCTTTTGCTATTAAATCTTGTTTGACCTTTGTAACCTGTATCTTTGATGTACATATTGCAGAGAAAGAATACATACATTCTATCAAAGGTGCAAATCAACTATGTAGGAGTGATGCGAAGGATATCTTGAATATCCTCAATGTTTCTGAGTTGCGTGAAATTTGGTGCATTTCACTAAAAAAGGTAAGAATTAACTGCTAGTGTTAGGGCGATGTATATATATATGTGTGTGTACATATATTTTTTTCATATGAAACTTCATTATGAATGGATTGAGCTAGTTGTGCAAATAATGTTTTGCTTAGATTTTTTCTTGTTAATTTTTATAGTAGGCAGTTGGTGTTTGTGTGCTAGTTACCTGTGTGTCAATTTCCTTTTGTTATTAAATAATAGTGTATCTTTTGATACCCATGAAGTAATATGAATTTGCCTGTTGTGAAATCTGCCACGGTCAAATTTATTGTTTTTTTAAGGTTCAGAGTTTACCGTTCGTTATTTGCTTCCAAAGAAGTTTCTGAAGTTGGGCAATGCAATTGGTGGATGTTCAGTGCCTCCCCATTAGGTTATTTCCTTTTTTTATTATTTTCTAAATTAACTGATTACAAAGATTGTTGCCCTTAAGTTTTAGGAAAAATGAGTTCCATAGGATTTGCAATGATTTGATTTGATCAGCTGCATAACTTATCTTGTATTGCAAAATGTTGTCGAATGGATGGTTTGTACTTGTTTGGTCAATTGTGCAAGTTATGTGTCAATATTTCAGTTCTTACATTTTCTTGACACATCCCAAACCTTTTTTTTTTTGCTTTAGTTTTTTTCTTAGTTTGTTTTTCTTATATAGGAGCGCATCCTGAGCATAATGTGTCTCTGTCATAAGTGAGGGGAACTTTTGGATGGATCCTTCTAAATTTGGTTGTATCCATAGTAGAAGTTCCTAAATTGATTATTGGCTTCTGATGACTACATAGTAAAAGAGCTGTGTGGACAGATACGGGCCAAACAATTGAACATTTTTTGTTTCTCTATACAAACATAGATGTTAATAAAGTAATTACAGGTCAGTTAATGCATCTGATGTGTGTTATTTGCTCTGTCTCCTTGTCAGTTTTCTTATGAACTAGCTATTAAATTTAGTATATTCTATTAATGTTTTAGGGTGGTGGTCATGGGATGAAGAAGCAACATATGATTTCATCCATTATTTCTAGAGATGCTGGTCTACCTTGGTATTAAACTTTTTGTTGTGCTTTTATAATTTGCCGAGTCAAATAGTGTTTTATTTAATATTTGCTTCCTGTTGCATGCAGGTCACAATTATCAACTATGATTTTGGAAAGATCTGGTTCTTGTATTAGGATTTCTTCAAAAGCTGAATCTCTTATGTGGCGTACAGAGGTGCCTCTTTGATCTCTACTAATTTTGACTAATGGATCTAGTCAAATTGGATAATATTTAGTTAGTTCTGATGTAAATGATATTCCTTTTGCAGAGACTTTTCTTCTTGAATGGAGAACAGGATCCGTCGTCCTTTCTACTTGTGGATATGGGAAAAATTAAGTATCCAGCTTACAACTGCATAATATCAGAACCAATTTTCTCAAATCGCATGAATCTGCTCTCTTATGAAGAGGTACATGTCCAGGTTCAGAGATGTTAGTGATCTTCCGTTCCTTCTTCCATGTGTGACATCAGGTTTTCAGGCTATTGAAGTGGCACAAATTATGGATGAAGCTCTTGATGCAAACAAAATTGAAGTGGTATTAAGGTGCATAAAGATATCTGAATCCCGTGTATCTACTGATTTTCCAGACTGGTACTCAACTTCTGAATCAGTATCTTCAATTCGGCACTTATTTACAGCATCATGGGTATACTCCAAAGTGGTCACAGTGGGGATTTCCTTCCTTGAGCAGGAACGCAGGTATAGAATTTTGAGGTTTATCAGCAAACTCTTAAATCTTGGTCAAACGGATACATCAAAACCTATATGGCATGTTCTAAACATGTATGATAGTGAAGTCTTTAAAAATCATCGCAAAAAAAAAAAATGTTTTGGAGCTTGTATAGTATGGTTGGTATTATTAGAATCCAGTTTAGGAACGGCAAACATACATCAGTCGGGCTGCAGAGTTACAATAAATCAATGGAGATTATCCTCACTTATTTCTCTACTGTTCCAACTACTTGACAAGGACTCACTTCCCAAGTATAGTCTACTACCTATGAAAAAGTGGATGATGGTATTTTAACTTTTAACTGTTTTTGATTTCATAATTTCTTAGATTCTTCCATGGATGACTGTATCTAGCACTATAAGGCTCTTTAGTTGTGAATTATCATAGTCCAACTATGAACCCCATATAGTTAAATCCAAATAGATATGAGGATATGGGAAATCCTTAAAAATCAACATATGATATGGCTTACATACATTCAAAATATATTGTATGTTCTACAATTTACTCAACACCAGAGACTTCCCCCTTCTACTCCAAGTTCCAACCAGTTTTCTTTGTATTTACTCAACACAGTTTCTGTAAAATGCAAATAGTAAGATCAATTCCTCGCACCATAGTTGCTATGAAGTGTTTAATGTAAACATAAAAGATGGTTGAGTTTCTCTTATAACTACAGTTGCAGTAGAATGCAAAATCAGAGGAGGAAGGTTTGCATTACACAGAACATAACTGATTCAAACCCAAATGTTCAAGGCCTAATTGAATCTTGTTGTGTGAGCTAGTGGCCACAACAGAATTCATTTGCTGTAACCTGTAAGCACTATAGTAGAGTAGTGATGTGGTAATTTTCAATAGCCAGAAGTACTGCAAGCCCCATCTAGAAGAAACCATTTTGCTGCCAGTTGCACGTGCTGTGAACAGTAGTACAATCTTTGACATTAACACCCACAAGTACCTCGAAGCTCAATTTGTGGTGAATCTCTTTTTGTGGATCTAAGACTGCTATGTGAGAAGTGTCGAAATAGCTATGTGAATGGGTGAAATAGAGTCAGCAGTGCAGCTCACACTGTTACAGTGGAAACAATTTGAATTGTCCTATCTTATGGGTTTTTGCTGTATCTATGAATCTCTATTTGTGGTGAATCTCTTTTTGTGGATCTAAGACTGCTATATGAGAAGTGTCAATATAGCTACTTGAATTGGTGAAATAGAGTCAGCAGTCCAGCTCACACTGTTGCAGTGGAAACAATTTGAATGTGTCATGTCAGATCCCTCTTTCTTGTTACTAAATATGTGAAGTAAACCTAGAACAAGTGGTGGAATGGTGATATTTCTTACAAGTCTTGGTTCTTTCCTTTGGGCTCCAGTATCTTATGCTTCTTTATTTTATGATTCCAACAATGATTTTGATTCAAGTGATTGCTGCCCTTAAACAATTTTGAAATGTGAAAATGTTAGGCAAGGTAGGAGAAGTTGTGGTGATTGCTAATTCGTTGATGCTCTCTTTTGTTATAATTTATGTTGAAATTGGTTATATGAAGTTGTACCGTCTTTGGCGACTAGGTCGAGTAATGTGATATGTTTGAGATTATCCTTTAGACAACTTACATGCCAAGCTATGACCATCTTTTCATATGCGTTATGCCTCCATTCTAAAAGGACGATGGGTAAATTAGGTAATATCAGTCCCTGGGAGACTCGATGATTGATCGGCCAAGACCTTTTGATTGAGCGGCTCTTGGGAGACTCGGTGATTGATCGATCTTTGGGAGATTTGATGATTGGTTGAATTGGCCCCTGAGGAACCTAAGTCAATCGCGGTTATATTTGCGTAATAACAACTCACTAGTACTGTCCGGGATTCTAGCTATCGTTTATTTGACATGATTTGAGACGTCACATCATCCTCGTCGCCCCTTATTGCTATATCAACTTTTGAGTACTGTGTGCATGCCAAGTTTAAGGTCTCATTGGGCGCACCTTATTGCTTTACTGCCTCCTGTCCAGTTATTGTCATTGATTTATTGAATCTAGTTCTGCACAACTCATGTCCCTGCGCCATTTCATCCTCAACCTCAACTCATGCTCCTAACCGAATGAACTCCAATAATGTTACTTCTCCTTACAGTCTTAGCTGTAAGGGTGTTAAGAAGCATGAATTTGAGATGGTTCTTTAATGTGGGATATGCCATTGCTTATTATGGTCTGGCTTCTAGAAGGAATAATAAATTTCTTCATTCATTAAATGCCCTGATGCAGCGGCATTGCTTGTTCTCATATTTCCATTTATGTAGAAATAGATTTAGCATACACATTTGCTTACATGGACACATTGAAGAACTGACATTTGTTTCTCAGGTACACTGACGCAATTAATTTGCTCAGATGGCTGCTAAATGTTTTCCCTTCTGACATAAGAAGAGGATATTGGACACTGAGGTTATCAGTTGATTTGGAGCACCTGGGTTTCATTGATGAGAGTCTTCAAGTAGCTGAAAACGGGTTGCTGGATCCATGGATACGGGCTGGTTCAAGAATGGCACTGCAAAGGCGGGTTCTTCGTCTAGGTAAACCACCAAGGCGCTGGAAAGTTCCTAGTTTTTCTAGGTCTGCACTGCGGAAGATCCCTCAGGTAAATTGCTTTATGGTTCATTGATTCTCACTTCCGATTTGCTTGTTTGTCATATTCTTGTCAAATTGGCATTACTGATTCTCTTTAACATGGCATTCTCATTGTGGCTGATGTAATGATTCAGGTTTTTGTTCAAGGGACACCGTTGAATTCTGATTTGGGAGGAAAAAGTAGGTACTACAATGAAGAGGGGAAGCAATGTGGAGTGGAAGAGCTTGTTTTGCATTACTATGCTGGGGATGGAGGTGGATGGCAAGGTGTTCACGCAGAGAGTGGGATATGGTTAACCATTTTTGGGCTACTTATGTGGGAGGTCATATATGCTGACGTACCAAATGTCTTTTATACTAGATTTCAGGTACATTTTATTCAGTAATTAACCCTCCCATCTTTCTCTGCTTTCAACTTTGTGCTGCATTACTATATTTCCTGTATGATGTCTTGGGGATGGTGTGGAATAAAATTTTCTCAGTTTCATGCATATATATAGATTGTTGACAAAGATCATTTTCAAGTTCCACTTTTCCTTTTTTACCTGTCTCTAGTCCCCTTGTCATTGTTCCTCTACCTTACCAGTGTATGTAGCTGAGCCTTTTGGAACCAATGCTCGAGTTCATAGTATGAAGTTGTCTTTCAAGTCACTTCTCAGAAGCTGATGCTTTAGGGAAGCCTGATATTCGTTTAAGTGCTATGCTAGAATTACCACTTTTGACCTCGTTGCGCTTTCTTTGACCCAATGCCATCATTTTTTACCAGCTGCTCTTTATGTTGATTCTTTTTACTTTGTGCCTTTTTCTCAATCAGGGTTAAAAAATATTGTCAGAAGACTCGTATTTAGTGTTTGTTATGAACAGACACATTCATTCATTGTAATTTTACTTTTTGGTCTTTGAATTTACAGAATGCTCCTTTAGATTTTGGTACTGATGGTTTTTATACTTCAAGAAAGAGTGTCATAGAATCCCATCTGCAGCAGATTCGTGATGGCATGGCTGAGGAGTTTCTCATCAAGTCATGGGAAACACATATTGGAACAGCATGTAGAGGAGTTAATTGGGACTCCCATTCTTTAGATGAGCTTCGCTCTGTTGTTACTTGTGTTGGGGGCACTTGTTTGGCATCTCTCTGCCAACTTCTGGCTCAAGATTATCGTAGCTGGTCCAGTGGGATGCCTGATTTGCTGCTATGGCGTTTCCATGGAGAATACAGTGGTGAAGCCAAGCTTGTTGAAGTTAAAGGCCCCAGTGACAGACTCTCGGAGCAGCAGAGAGCATGGCTATTGCTGCTTATGGATTGTGGATTTGCGGTTGAGGTTTGTAAAGTGAAACCTTTGTAGATCTACACAACTCATTGCAAGTTGCTTATTATTACTACACACCTTAAACTTTATTTCTCTGCCACATTTGATGAACTTCATTATTCATTTTACAAGCATATGAACGACTCTATACAAAATATGAACTACTCTACTCATCTCTATTAAGCAAGGCTGTTGGCTCATTTGAGACTGCTTCTTCCTACACACCTCCATATATTTGTAATCACAATCATTTTTTATTTTGGGGAGGATTTGATTTCATTGCTACAATTATGGATTATAAAACAAAATAAGACATGTATTTAGATATTATGTTCTTCCCTCACCTTCATAAATTTTTGTATTCCAAAAATATCCTTTTGCAATATTTTGAATTATATAATTCGGAAGTGTTTTTCCAAATTCGTAATTAGTTTTTGGATTATGTAATCCAAAAGTCTTTTTTTATATGCATGATTAGTTATTGGATTGCATAATTTAAAAGTCTTTTCTAATATAATTAGTTCCTGGATTATGTAATCCAAAAGCCTTTTTTCAAATGTGTGTTTGGATTACATAATTCAGAAGTAATTCTCAAGTTCATACTTTTGGATTATATAATCCGAAATACCATTTTTTTAAAAATATATTTCGGATTGTATAATTTGTAAGTTATTTATGATTTCAATATTAGTTTTCGAATTATGTAATCCAGAATATATATATATATATATATATATTATTTTTTTTTAAATTACTTTTGAATTTTATAAATCTATGAGTACAATAAGAATAAAATGTTATTTTCATATTTTGTATGGGGTGACACAAGAACATGTGTAGGTGCAGAAAGAAAGAAGCAGTCTTCATATGATGGGCCTATCTCAGATGAATGAAGTGAATACATTCATCTTTTATATAAGAAATAAATAAGCTAATTAATAACATCATTAATTTAAATTTTATTTTAAAATTCTCGGTTAAATAAGGAGTTGTAATATTTAACGACATTACAAATTGCTTTTCAAATAGTCTCACTTGCACTTTTGATGGAATAATGAATGAATCTAAATTTTGTTGTTACATAAATGCATCCATTTACATACTAATGAGTGAACATTTCATTGATATATTTCACAATAAGCTAAAGATATACAAATAAATAAACAATTAATATAGTCTCAAAGTTGATTCACGTTTCTTATAATGAGAATAAAAAATAAAGCCATTTGTTTCTTTACAAGGCACTCTGTGTAACTAATAAGATTAAAGATGTCACCAAAAAGCTTGTTCTTTCTGTTTGGTTTTGTCGATGTAAGTAGGTTCCATGAATAAAATAGGAAGAAGCTTTTGATTGTGGTTTGTGGCATGCCTTCACTTTTTGAATGAGAATGTCTTTTTTCGTCCAATTTTTTTATACAATCTGAAAAATTGAAAAAAATAACAACAAGAAGAGTATTATGTAATAATAGAAATGGTAGAGATAAGATATTAGGTAGTGGGGTGGAAGATAATGGATAAAATAATATAAAAAAAAAGAGAAAAGATGAAGATTTGAAGTGTCCCAAGAGCACGAGGTTGTCATCATCTCTTTCTTTCTTTTTTCTTGTCCACACACTAAAACACACACAACACAATCAATATTCATATCCACATTCCCATCGCAATTCGCAATGCAATCAATACTACCCAATACCTTGCTAATTATCATACTCTTACCTTTTTACTTCTATATTAACCCATTCATCATCAACTTTTTTTATTTATCAGCAAAATAAATTATAAATAAATATAAATCAATTAAGAAGTCATCAAACTACCAACTACTCCACAAAAAAAATCAATAACTTTACTAAAATCTACTAATTCAAAATCAATGAATGCACCTAAAAACACTACCAAAGAAATCTACTTATTTGCAAACTAAAATTTATTAAGACACGTTTTATCATAAGGAAACAAGACAACATAACGAATCAAGACACCAATAAAAAAAAAAAACAAAAATAAAATTAGAAATAATTCAAAATTAAGTCATTAATTGAATAAAAGAAAATATTTGAGGTTACAATTAAACCTATAATATATTTATTAATTTTTTTTAATCAGTAAAATATTTTTTTTTTTGACTTATAATAAGAGTGTGTTAAAACGCATATAACTCGATTTTAATATTGTATTAAATGGTTTCCTAACGCGTTAGTTAATAACAACTGCATTTCCTTTTTCGTTATACCTTTTTTTACAATATTTATAGCGTTTCTTTAGAATCGTTTCTTAAAAAATAAAAATAATAATTACATTATTTATTATGAAGTTCGGACATACTTCTTAAATGAACTGATATTTATAAAACTTGTATTGGTGAAATGTTTAATTTAAAAATATTTATTAAATTTCTGAAAATTTATCACAGTTTTATATAATTAAAAAAATATAAATCATTTTAAAAAAAAATCAAATTTATTATCTAAATTTTAATAGAATTACAAAAATAAAAAACAAATTATTTTAAACAAAAAAAACATGTTAAAAAAATCTAAAACATCCTTATAAACATAGATCTTTATTATCAGTATTATATCTATCTTTCTCTATCCATATCATTATTATTTATGCTAAATAATTAAGATATATTAAATATGTATATGGATATTTTAGTTTTTTTTGTCCAAAGCAGAAGAAACAGAAAGAAACCCTTTTATCCCATTTATTGCTTTATTCCTTCGCTCAGAGTTTTATATTGAATTGATATATGAAAAGATGCAGGAGAAGAGGTAACCGTGTTTCTTTCATTTCGTTTCGTTTCTTCATCCTCCTTTTTATTCCTATAACGAATGCACCAAGGCACTGCAATCTATAGAAAAGGGTTGAACTTGGATGCACCAAACTCACCATGTCCAACCATGATCACATGAACCCTTTTGATCAAATGGACGAAGACGATTTCTTAGACGAACCTGATTACCAAAATCATGCTGGGGATGCTGCTCTTGATGAATATGAAATGGTTTGTTTCTTTCATTTCCTATTCTCTTTTTAGGTTTGCATTTTTTTTTTAATTTTTACTGTTTTTAGTTGTTTTGTGTATGTATTCATTGAACTGAGAGGAAATTTGGTTTTTTTTTTTTTTTTTGTGTTTGGTGTTTGGAAAGGTTTTCTATGTTGACTTTTACTTTGGCTGTTTAAGCAAGAAAGGGAAA
>Ga0123342_1000918_pt1 | contig 49031 bp, 33 predicted proteins | sample Turbeawhitnodule_FD_89960 | JGI IMG/M metagenome (GOLD analysis project Ga0123342, IMG submission 89960) | Root nodule microbial communities of legume samples collected from Mexico - Turtle bean Mexico white nodule | ecosystem: Host-associated > Plants > Roots > Nodule | place: Mexico: Nepantla...
ATATATATATATATATATATATATATATATATATATATATATATATATATATATATATATATATATATATATATATATATATACTTTGAAATCCTTTACTAAGATTATTTTTTTAACTTAGCATAAGAAGAATATGAAGAGAAAGAACAATAATGGATAAAATTTGTGACATTTTTTTAGTATCACAAAAAGATAAATTATTAAATTTACGTTAATTTTTTTTTTAATTGTTTATCCAAAATTATAAATTAGCGCAACACAAATTGACCACATGTGATAGAAGTTGACTTTTTTCAAATATTGTGACTAATGGTGGCTATCATTATAGCCATTTGTTCTAAGGACATTTTTTTCGTCTGCTTCATAAATTTTTATCACCACTTATTTTTATTTTTTTTTAAATACTAATTCTAAAATATACTGTAATTTTTTAAGGCCAAGGGTTTGATTTTGATTTCAATATTAATTTGTTGTAAAAGCTAAAAACACTTTGGATACACTTGTGATTTTTCATGCATAAGTTGTTATTACATTATTGGTGATTTATTTGGTATTCTTTCATCATGTAGTTCAATATGGCGAAAAACATGCTTAATGGTAAAAAATGTTTAAATTTTAATAATACTTATCAATAATCCATTCCTCACTTTCTGTACAAATTATTTTGTTTTAAACCATTTTTTTTATTTTAATGAAAGTTAAGGAAAACTATTATTATTAAAACATTTTGGATTCTTTAATAAACAAAAGGTTGAGATGGCCGAGTTGGTCTAAGGCGCCAGATTAAGGTTCTGGTCCGAAAGGGCGTGGGTTCAAATCCCACTCTCAACATAATTTTTATCTGTAGTGATTTTATTGACAAAAATCATATTTGTTTTCCTAATTTTTTATATGATCTATTTTCATATTCCATAATAATCTATCACTCTATAATCATAATAAAATAAAAAAGAAGTCTAATTATTATTTTATCATGTCCTACTTTTTGTTTTATTCTTTTTTCCTTTCAAGTTTCTGTATCTATAATATAAATATAAATAAACATATACAATTGAAGAAGAAACTCTTGACATGTGTCATTCAAACAAAATTTTGAAATAAAACAAAATAAAATTATATTTTTATCCCAGAAAAAATAGTGATGTGTGGGCTGATGTAAGATGGACATGTGTCATTCGTAAAGGAAATTTTAATATAATATACATTTTTTTATTATTATTATTTTAAATCCTTCTATTTTTGTGAAATCAAATTTATATAATAAACATATTATATTTTAAAATTAAATCTCTTTCGTTCCACGGGTCAAATTACTACTTATCAAGTAAAGCAGTATACGCAATTATGTTAGCTCTCACATTATTGTAATAGACAAAAGACCTACATCATCACAATATTCTAAACTCATATCAGTCAAGAGATTAAATAATTAAAATTTTAAATGTCTTTATTTTACAGTTAAATGAATTTTAATTTTAGATTTTAGATTTCAGATTTTTTTACATAAATTGCTATGTTTCCCATTAGTTATGAATGAGAACTAGTGATTAATTATTGTAATCTCCCATTCTAATATTAATATTTCTAACCAGCTTTTGCGTTTGGTACATTTCAAATACAATCCCAGCCTACTAGTTTCAGTGCTTAACAATGGAATAAGGCATAAAAAGTTAGTATTTATTATCAAGTGTTACCTTAACACCCAAGTCTCTAGACTCAGAAAAAGAATAAAAGAACTTGAGCAAAGGAGGTTTGGTGGAGAAGACTCACTGGTAGTATAAAATTGAAATGAAGGAATAATCTCTTCCAATATAACTAATAAATCATATTTTGTTTCATGACCTGAAAATAAAATTTCACTTTGAAAGAAAATAAAAGACTACTCAAAAAACTTGTCTGATGTTAATGTTGATTCTAGAAGTTTGGATGTATTGTAAGAAACAAAGATCGTCTTCATGTGTCAGCTGTGTCTCAAGATGGCCTATTTCAGCATTTTCTTCATCTGTGAAGATTCGAGGAACGCCTGCAACATAGATGAAACCAATTCCCAGTAGTTAGACAGAATTTTGAAACTGCACAAGTCAGCACCATAATAGCTCAATTATAAACTAACCATGTTTATTCCCAGTGATAATCTTCATTAAAGTGAAACAGATCTTCTAATTTTAAAACTTCAAATGATCAATATGACCCACTTTGATTCACTTTGATTTAGTAGGCGTTTGTTTTACTTTAAACACTTGCACGTTAGGATTTCGAGTTTAGGATTTAGAATTTAGAGTCGTACGAGTCTCTCATACAGGATGGTCAATTCAAACACACCCTTAATATTTCACTAACTAAATTTATAGGTTATGGTTACCATGAAAGCATTCCCTTGCATCTCCAGCCATAAGAACAACATCGCCGCTTCGCAGGAACATTGCCAGGGGAGAATCCTCTCTGGATTTTCCTCCCAAAAGAAATATAGCCTTGCAGCCCAGACTAACCAAGGGGGACAACAAACGAATTAGAATCCAAACACAAGTTAACCCAAGAAACAAAAAATTCAAAAGAAAGTAGAATAACACCTTAAACTAACTATAGGCTTGCTCCAATCTGCTTCCATGTCATCAAGGTGACCACCCAGTGTGTCCCCTGGAATAATACAAAAAATAACATGATAGGCTAAATATAAAACAATATGAAGCAGATTGTTCCAAGAAAATGTTAAATTTTCTTTTCTCATGAACTGGAAATCGTCTGTGATGCAAGAATATGACGATTTCTTGCTTACCAATGGTATGACAATTTTTTTTTGCATAGAATCAGAGTAAACTAAATGGAGTAAAAAAGGACACATGGAACTATCACACAGCTGAATTCATAATAAATATTTGCTTAAAGCATACCTAAACCAAAGTAATTCACAATTGCAGCTTCAGGATTGAATTCAACCCCAGCAGGCAAAGCAGACTTGGCCAATTGTTTGGCAAGTTCACACAGTGCTTCAGGGATTTTGTTATGTGGGAGAGACATATCGTAATTCCGCTGCACACAAACGTAAAAATAAGTAATTTCAATGAATATTCAATAGGTATGACTCTTGTAGGAAACTGAAACTAAATTATAACTCAATGAAGATTCACTGGTGCACAGGTAGGCTATGCAACCATAATAACTTTAGCAAAAAAAGGTTTGCTATGACATCTTTAGAACAGGGCAGAAAGAATTCCTACTGCTAGCAAAATTTAAGATACATATCAAGCAACCTTATAATAACAATCTTTATTACAGAAACTAATTGATTAAGACGAATCAACTCCTCCACTGATGTTTAGAGTTTATAGCAATTGTTCTTATATCTTATTCACACAATTACAAAAATCGTTCATTTCAAGCTAAAAACATATGTATGTGAAGCAGCATATCATGTTCAAGCAATAACCAACTACAAAGTCTCCAAACCAAAAATTTGTCAAATAACATCCTTTGGTAAACCCAAAATAAACCCAGAACCAAATTTCAATTATTTTGGAAAGAATGTGAAATGATTCACTGAAAAAATACCTAAAGTGGTGAATCAAAACTTACCTTGGACCAATCAAACTGCAGGCCCAGAGTGCTCCATCGCAACTTCCGAAGCAACGTTGAAGCAGAAACGGATTTGCATTTTCTCAACAACACTTCCTTTTGGGTAGCAAATTTCCATTCCTTACAATCTCCATGATCTACATCAGCATCAGTTTCTGATGAAGAATTTGGAGAGTTGTCTTCAACCAAAACCTTCCCTTCCTTAGCAGCACCAAAAACATCCTGAATTGGACCATACATGGCATTGTGATTTGTTCTGTTAGGTGGCTGCGGAAAATCAGTCAAACTCTCCCTTATCAAACTACATTGTTTCTCCATGGTTAATGCCCCAGGAATAAAATAAAAGCCTGCAAATTAATCACCAGATAGTGTTGTTGAGTTCATTAGTTTCTTATACATGAAGGCAGCTACAAATGCACGTGTAAATCCGTTTAAAAGAAAATACCTGGGCGATTTTGCAAAGAGAAAACTGGAGAGGTGAAGTTCTCATGGAGAACGATAACACCCGGAGGAAGCGCACCGTTTCGAAGATAGCATTCTAGAATGGATCTGAAGTCAAGAACCTCCGTCAAATCCACGGGTTTAGGTTGTTTTTTCCTGTTCAAAAAAAATTGAATTGCAATTAGGATTTGAGAACTGAAAACTGAAACAAATTACGATCAGAAGAAACAAAATAGTTGAATACTTTTTGTTCTTGGAAGAAGCATTGTTGTCGTAGTAGAGCTTGTATTTCTTCTCTGCTTTTCTGAAAGCGGTTCGATCAGAATCATCGCGGTTGTTCTCGGAGACGTACATCGGAAGAGGGAAAACTCAGAAGAGGGTTAGGGTTTTTTTAATTGAAGAAAATAACTAAATTATTAAAAGTAAAAAGACGATAAGATCCTGGAATGAACGCTTGTGATAGGGGCATTAGCGAGAATTCACATTGGTCCTTATCGAAAAAAATCTGTGTGTTCCTTCCGAGGGTGATGGAGATGTTATATGCACTGCTACTACGAATTCATCGCATGTTGCGGAAACTTGACAGAAAAAATGGCGTGCAGGAGCATGCTTCGTTCATCGCTTATCGTGGAGTCGTTTCAGTTCCAAAATCTTCATTTGAATTATAACGGAGGTGTTAGGGCGGGTCCGTTTCGCCGCCGCAGAGGAGTAACCCTGCGTTGTTCTCACAGCGAGACGCCGTCGTTTCAGGACGATCAAGGTCCGCCACAGGAGGCGGTGTTGAAGGCCATTTCCGGTGATTTGTTCTCACTTGTGAACTGTTTAATTGAATGTATGGTTAATTTTAATTGAAAATGGTTGATTTAATTTGTTGCATTACAACAGAGGTGTCTAAGGCGGAAGGGAGGGTTGGGCAAACTACCAATATGGTTATTGGAGGCACTGTGTCGGATGATTCTACCAATGAATGGCTCACTTTGGATCAGAAGGTACTATTTCATGCATTCATTCATTCATTCACTGTTCTCTTTGCTTTTAACTGTCTATTTTGTTTGCATTTCACGTGTTTGTTTAAATGTTCTGTTACTTCTGATTTTTGTTATGCCCTTGGCATTGCAAATTGCAATACTTACGTGTTGTAATGTGTGCTGCACAGGTGAACTCATACCCAACTGTTCGAGGATTCACTGCAATAGGAACGGGAGGTGAGGATTTTGTGCAAGCCATGGTTGTTGCCGTGGAATCCGTTCTCCAGCAGCCTATTCCTCAGGTGGGTATTCATACCTCATACCTCAACCTCAACACTATTGTAGAGCCTTGAATTGGAATTTGGAAATTCAACTTGTTTATGTAAAACTGATTCATTAATTTGTATAGTGTGAACTATGATCCAAATGACCCTGTGTTAGATTTCTATACCTAAACTACCTTCCCTGGTGAGCTTAATTTGCTTATTGTCGTGACCCCTCTTTGGACCATAAATCTTTAGCAAGAGACAAATAGAAAACAAGCAAAGTGAGCTACCAAAAATCTGACACTTAACGCGACACAAATATAGCCCGTTCTAATTGTATTGGTAACTGTAACTGTAACATATACATATCTAACATGGCTGTTTCTTGAACTTCATATCATGATTGTTGATGATTAATGCTAGTTTTGTTTGTTAGGTTAGGATTGTAAAGTATCATTTCCAGTTGGAACTATATATTCTTGACTTCTGTTTGATTGTCAATTAAAAAAACTGTGAAATAAAAACCAGCTAATTGCAATTATTGTTGCAAAATTTCATCCGTATTAACACTATCTAATTCAGTACCATATTCTGTGTAAACAATCAATATCTTTACAGCCAACTTTAGAAGATCACCGCAGCTGCAACCTTTGATTTGCATAGGATTGCTGCCGCAGTTATTCAAAGATCATATATGAATATATATATATATATCATTTATCTACAGAATAGTTCTTGGGCTGTAAGCTTAGAGAGCTGTCGTCAATAGTTATAACAATACCAAACTTCTACCTATTGACCTTCTATATAAATCAATTTTACATTTTAATATTGAGGTAAGAACCAAGAAGCTTGAGATTGAGATACATCCAATATAGAGGTATAAGATAAGCATTGAAAAGAATAAAGGGACTAATCTTGACCCTGCATTCTAAAGGACTGTGATCAGGGGGTTTCACACAGTGAAAAGACTTTGAAGCACGTGCTCATAGTTTCCATTATAAGGTGTCTTGCCCCTAAAATCTCTTCTGGATGTTGCTCGTAGGGAAGGAAAACACGACGAAAATCATTTTAAGCATGTGCCTACAGTTTATTTCCAAATGAGGTGTATTGCCCTTAAAATCTCTTCTTGAAGTTGCTGAAGGGAAGGAAAACACACACACACACTTTGAAGCATGTGTTAGTAATTTGAGAGGGAGAAATATGAAGGAGATTTGCACCGATGGGTTGAGTCAACCACATAAGTGAACTTGACATCACACTATCTAAAACTTCAAGACATTAGGTTTGTAGGTCTTCACTTGTATGTTGCTCAAATTATCCATTCTCATTCAACGTAAAACTAAATAAATAAGAATAGTCATGTGTGTCCCAATATATGGAATTCATCATATGTCTTCTCACTTTCTGTCTTCTCAGCATTGTGCCAGAAAGGTTCATCCTCCTTGATTTCTTTTGTCACTAATCCTTCCAATAGCACCAAAAGATAGGGGCACAAACTAAATAATCACCATCTGTGTAATAGTCCTGAAAAGTATCTCACTCCTCTCTTACATGTGTAACTGCCTACTCACAACTTAAATCTAGATAGGGCAGTGACTAAATAATCATTATCTATGTAATAGTGCTGAAGAAAAGTGTCTTGCTCCTCCTGCTTACACGTGTAAGGGCCCACTCTCGCACTCAAACTAAGTTTTGTTGATCCAAAGCATAAATCTAGACGATGGCATCAGCCAATTGCTAGATGGACTTGCTTGTTATCTTGTTGTGTTGGATATGTAAGTTGCCTTTATTCTCTAATATTTGGATAGAAGTTGAAGACCTTCTCTCCCAAAATAAACAAACTCTACTAGCCTTCAATTGTATTTGAGTTTCCTTTTACTCAAGATGTTTGGGAATTTAGAATAGGAAGACCAACGAGGAATTTTTTTTACCTGATTTGTTGAAAATAACTACTATAGTAACCCAGTGCTCATATAACCCTAGAAGCATTTAATAATTAAAATTGATTATTGTGCCCTGGTCAGTGACAGTCAATTTGATTGCTCCTTAGTCTTAGCAGCCACTAACACTCTGAGCTTTGAGAAAAAAAAATCAAGTACTCCATCATAAGTAATTGTCTCCCAGTTCATTGAATTTAGAACCTATTATTTCATCACATGTACGGTGCGTTAAGGTAAACACGGCTTGGTTTAACATTTGTTCGATAACCACTTATCAAATGGAAGTTTCTTCATGAGTTTAATTGTGAATCTTATTGAAATAAATCTAAAGAGAGTGTATTTTCATAGCCATCCCATCTCTATGAACCTGATTAAAATATTAAAATAAGTTAAAAAGAGCTGATGGGAAGGTCATAGGCCACATTCACAAGCTCGACATATGATTGTCCAAACGCTCCCAAAATATATGGTTATTGATTTTTTTTACGAAGTATTAATGTTTTACCTTGCCTTCAAGAGATTGATACAGGAAGATTTTTGGAATATTGCATTATTATCTCTCATAAATATAATACTTCTACCCTTCTATTTTGTGGTTGATGTTCATATTTCAAGAACCTTAACATGTCTGTTACAGGGACGTGTGAAGCATAAGTTATCAGCAAGAGGCAAATATGTATCCGTAAACATTGGGCCTGTCCAAGTTGTTTCTAGTGAACAGGTCTTTCTCTCTTGTTTACTTGTCTCTTTTCCTTTTGTTGAAGTAAACAAACTTTTGTATCGTTTTTTTTACTAAAGATGGATTTATTCGGAAGAAAAGAACATGAAACTCCATTTGTTATGTACTAGACCGTGTCTCCCTGCTAATATGATTCTTGGTGAATATGGAATTTTGTTGTATTTTTCAGGTCCAAGCTGTATATAATGCCATGAGGAGGGATGACAGAATGAAATATTTTTTGTAGTGTTAGACTTTGTATAGAATGCAATGTTTCCGGGGGATGAATTTACACGTCTTCCTTGAAGTGGTTAGGCTGATTTTGTTCTGTGATTAACTCATCATATCATTATGCAAATTGGACCTCTACTGTATCTTACGAAGATGGAATGTAATTAGTATGATTTGTTACCCACAGTTATAATGTTATATACATTATATCCTAGTATATCAGTTTAGTTTTTTTTTTATGTACGACATAATTGGAAAAGGACAGTGAAACGTGCTATGAAATATCACTCTGTCCTAAGATATACAGAAATATGTGTTCATCCTTGTCTCAAAATGATATAATCTATACTTTAAATTTAAAAGTTGTTCTCTGATTTCTCTTTTAGGTAATCTATCATTTCTGCTTTTGACACGACAAGAAAATCCATTGCAGTATGTAAATAAGAAGTGGATGAGAGTAACATGTGAGAGGCGTCTTCCATCTTACAATTATAATTCTATACCTTACTCTTTTGCCACGATAGGCATCTTTAACCAGCAATTTTGTTTGCTTATTCTTTTTTTCTTCTTTTCCTTTTCTCTTTCAATTAACTTCCATTCAGCATTACATCCTTTTCTTTCTTTTTAATTTGTTAAACAATAAATTAAATAGAAAAGGAACACATATGGATGTTTCAACTTTTTTTTAAAAAAAATATCAAAGAGCTTATCTAAAAACCCTATAACGAATACAAATGTAGACAAGTGTTTGGAATAGATGACCGATCTCTTTAACTACACAAATATCAACTATTTCGTTGCTATGTTAATACAAGTAATTGGATACTGAACTAGTCTAAGAAGGAAAAAGACATTCTTATAACCTTATTTTGTCGTTGCTATGTTAATACAAGTAATTGGGTAGGTACTGGACTAGTCTAAGAAAGAAAAAGACATTCTTATAAACATATTTTGTGGTTACTATGTTAATACAAGTAATTGGGTACTAGATTAGTCTAAGAAAGAAAAAAACATTTTTATAACCGTGTTTTTTAAGTAAGCTATAATTCAAAGATTTTACTTGCAAATCCTTTTCTTTTGTTTACAAGCAAATGAATGGACAAATATTTAAATTCATGTTATTTATCATTACTGAAATTTTTAAAATGTAAACAATAATGAAATCATTGATATAGTTGATTAACTGTAATATTCGACATTTTATTTTTCTAATCATGAATTTATTCAAAAAAAAATAAAAATGCTTATCACTTTATTACTTATAAAAATTATCTCTTTAAAATTCAAATAATACATTTTTTGTCATGTTTAATTAAGAGTTAAAAACTTCTGCAATAAAATATTTTGACATTATCAACCAAACACAAATCATGTTACAAATAGACATTTAAGAAGCGTTTTGGGTATATAAATTCCTTTTCATCTACCGGAATCATATTTTTCTGGAAATTACAGTTTATAGGATAGTACTCTTTTTTAGAAATATTGATATTATTAAAAAAAAATTACAAACTGATAGGCATATATGAAAAAAAAAATCGTTTTATAAAAATCTTGGATTTTTATCCTCTCTCAAATGCTTTCGTAAGAAATTGAAAACAAATAAATTTGTAAAAAGTAATTTTAAAAATGTTCATATCAAACATAACAGTTGAGCAAAGATTCACAACAGTTTGACTAAAAACTCTCAAATTCATAAATTCATGAAATAAAACACTCTGAAACTAATCACAAAAGTCAACGACACATGTTATATTTTGTCTTGAACAAGCTTGTTCGTTCATTGATCTTGCTGTTACCCTTGCGCTGTCCGCAAATTGGTCATGACAAAACGTAGAATTAGAAAGCAAAGCATAGTAATGATCAAAGAGAGAGCAAAAAGATGATATGAAATCCGATACAGTGTTCCCTACTACGCATGCAACTTCACGTTGAATCATACTCTGAGAAGAGAAAAGAAGAAAGAAAAAAGATGAAGAACAATTAATGGGAAAATGGTTAGAAGGGTGAAGAAGTTTCTAGCAGAAATTAGAAGCATGGGTGTCGTTAGAAGGAGGTATCTGGAAGTGCCAGAGCCTTCCAGCACCATTCACCAAGTTCTTCCTACACAGAAACTCTTCCGCGTAAGCCTTCTCCACCTTGCGATCCACGTCATGCAAGAACACGTGCGTCACACCGGGTTGCTTCCGGTTACGCGCCATCACAGCGGCGGAGAACACCGCCGCCATCCGCCCCGGCGCCTCCGCGAAGTACCCCTTCGGCGCGTCGATCATGATCATGTCCCACTCCTTCTCGTAAACCTCCTCGGGGAGATTCTCCAGCGCCAGCTTGCACGCTTCGTTGCCTCGCAGGTACGCCGCCGCCGGAGAACACGTGGCTTCGGAGCGGTACGAGGCGAGCAGCGTCTGGGCGTCGCGAAGCTGCGTACGGTAGTGTACGGTATGGGCCTGCAGGCCCGGCGCGTCTTTCAAGATCGAGTGGACCCACTTGGGATCCTCCTCCAGGAACACCGTGGTGCCGCCCGGGTTGAACGAGGCCCACATGAGGGAGTCGTGGCCCAGCCCAAAGACCAGGAAGTTGCAGGGCCGGCCCAGTGACTTCATCACGTCGAGACTGATCTTGATCTCCGCCACCGATTGCTGCGGCACCACGCGCGAGGTCGCGTAGTGGAGAATCGCGCGCATCTGGATCGGAGCCGGGTCGTAGCTTATTTCGTTTCGGGTTCGGATCCCCAGCGTGGCCGGACACAGGTACGTGGTTTCCGAAGATCGGACTGCGGTTGTGAGAAAAAGCCCGGCGGCGATGAGGCCCGCCACGGCCAGGCCCACCACCCACCGTTTCTCCTGTAACGGATAACGGTTCTTCATTTTTGAAGGCTTTTAATTTCTTTCCCTTTGGGTTGCATGTGTATGACAGTAGAATATGGTGTTGATTTTAATGTGTGTGTTGTTGATGTGTTAATGAAGATGTAACATGAAGGAGTTTTGTTTTGTGTTTTAAGGAAAGGTGGTTTGATTTTGTCAAATGAAAATATAAGGCAAAGGTGACAACACAACTTCACATTTAAGAGATTTTCATTTTCCTTTTTTTAATGATACGATTTTGGGGTTAATTGGGAGAAGAAGATACCAATTGTACACTAGGAGTGTGGTAAGGACATTTGAGTTGCATGTTAAAGTATAATATTTTTTAATTACATTATATCCATGTCACATAAGGATTTTTTTTTTCTTCTTAGAAAATATAATTTAATTAGTAACTTAAAGGATATTAGTAGTTTATTGGATAAATTTTGTTTTTTCTGTCATTTATTTCATACCTATTATTCTAATCACACTAAATATAATGAATAAATATTGTTAAGGATAATTATATAGATTAAAATTGTTTTATCATATTTTGTTTTATTTCATGGAATCAAACGGGTTTGAGACTAAGAGAATGATAGTTTTTCTTCTTGGTTTGTCGTTTTCTCTCTTGGAACAACTTCACAACTCTTCTTTTGTTTTTTTCCTCCTCGTCCTTGTAAACTTTAAACTCATATAGTACCTGCAAAAGACACTCTGACGCTCAAGTGAAATCTAGGTATTCAATACTTGGTGTAACCAATAGGTGATGTGTGACTATTTATATGATTATTATGGATCATTTGTTATTGAGTTGGATTATAATTTTTTATTATAGTTAAAAGTGTATTATATAATACTTAATTATAGTTTATTCTTATTAATCTTCTGTTATGCTTAATAATTTTGGTTGTGTCACTCTAATTAGATACTGAAATCTCTATTAGTGATTGCACCAACCAGGACACTAACAAATATAAAAAAATGGCATTTAGTTTTATTGAAATTTGAATGTGAAAGTCAACTATAACAATATTTTAATAACAATGAAATTTATTAATTGTAGGAATTAAATTAAAGTAAAATTTTAAGATAATAACGTACTCGTGATATTCTATGCCAAAACAAAACAAAACTTATCATAATGAGAGGTTCAGACAAACACAATGGGAATATAAAAAAATGCATGTGAATTTTTCGTGATATTCGTATTTTGAGACGGCTAAATGAAAATACCATGTTCACATTCATTTTTTTATTTTTTTAATAAAAAAAAACAAAAAGTAGTAGCATTTGGATATGCTTAAAGTAATACCAACTGAATGTCTGACCTAACACTATAAACGCAATAAATACGAAAAAAACTTTCTAATGAGCTGTTTAAAATTTTAAAAATAAATAATTATCAATGTATTGATATTTTTTTCAATATATTTTTTTCAATATAATAAAAAAACCATTTAACAAATATACATATCATATTTCAAAAAAACATATACTTAATAATGTAAAATAATAATATTTATTTTTGTACTTGTATAAAGCATTATTCAACTAATCTTCTTTTCTTTCCTTCATTTTTCACTTAAGATATTACCAATTGAACAATTGATGTTCGTTCCTCGATAGTTTATTTTTTACTTTTATTTTCATACTCGTTTCTTAGTTCTCAGTTAGAAGTGAACTTGTAAAAAGTTTTTCAATAAACAAGTATTATATACGAGAGTGAGTAATACATTGATAAAAGATACCTTATTATTGTATAATCATATGTATTTATAGTGATTGTAATGGACTATGCGGTATGGACATTGTTTAAATGTATCTTTGCTAAAATCACATTATCTGATTTATCGAGTATCTTCTTATTTTATCTTGGTGCATTAACTCTATGCAATCAGACGAACTCTGATACTGAATGACATGATTGGCTCTGTTCCAATCGATATATATTTTTTTAATTTAAAAATTGAATATATATTATTGTATTATTAGAATTGATTGTTAAGTGGATAGTGTTGTAAAAGTATTTTTGTGTATAAAAAAATATAGGTGAAGCAAATATAAGGCGTTAGATGGGAGCTGACACAGCTCTGTGGACAGAGCTCTGTGAACATTGATGGTAAGAAGAGAGAGAGAAGAAATGGAAATGGAAATGGAAATGGAAATAAAAAAGTTAAAGAAGGAAGAAGGTGAAGTTGAAGAGGGAAGAAATTTGAATGCATGTTGCATGGTTGTATGCCAGGTGGAGAATTAAATTTGAAGGTAGAAACGAGACGCAGTGGTTGAGGAAGCACGCTATTTATAGTATCTCTCTTCCCACAAACTCCAAAGTCATAATCCCCAACCTGTGACCTCTTTACTTCTCTCCAACCACTACCACCCTCCAAATTTATTCATCTATTCCCATACCTATCTCTCTTTTTCATAATTATCAACCAAATTTTTAATCATCTTTCAAACTATTCTAAAATCTTCTTTCTTGGTCACGGTTTTATCTTTAAAAGATATTTTTAGAGTTTGATGTTTTGTCATGATTTTATTTCTAAAAAACATTTTGAGCAGTGGAGGAGAAAGTAGTATATAAACTACCATTTACTTCCACTCCTCAATGATATGATACTATATTGACAATACCAAACACCAATCAATTTTGTATTTATTCAACTTTTCCTTCAAATTCAAAATGTCTATTTTCTTCGTCACTCTAATGTTTATAGGATACCCTTATGATTAGGGTAATGATACATTGACAACTCACATCTTTATAGAATCGCATTATAATTTTCAATACTATTATTTTAATATTTTAATATTATTTTATTATAAATTTAACTTTTATTATATATATTTATTTTTAAACTCATCCCATCAATAATTATAAACAATTCTAAGTGTAAAAGTATATTTTTTTTAAATAATTACGAGCAAGATATAATAAAATGAAATTTAAACTTTGTTTTAAAAATGTTTTTTTTTTTTTTTACGTGGGAACAGTGGGAAAAAAGAGTGTAATATAGCAATTTAGACGAAACATGACACGAGACAAATACTGGTAGCACTACGATGTTAAATTGAAGTTAATGAAAGGTAGTTGAATCGTAACGAGAAAAAGAGATTAACGGCGTTAAGCTACCGTCCAACGCCCCCACCTATGCACATTAAATAGAGAGAGGAGCAGTCGCAGCATTCAGAAACGCAAAAACAGAGGCAAAAACAGAGACAGAGACAGAGTGATGATGAAGCGGCAGAGCAGAGGGGAGGTGGTGGTGGTGGCGATGGTGGTGGCGATGGCATGGTGTGGGTGGATGACGGCGGCGGAAGGCGCCGATGATTTGTCGACGAAGTGCGCGGAGGTGGTTCAGAAGGTTATTCCGTGTTTGGATTTCGCGTCGGGGAAGGAAGCGGCGCCGAAGAAGGAGTGCTGCGACGCGACGGCGAGCATAAAGGAGAGCAACCCAGAGTGTCTGTGCTTCGTCATTCAGCAGACGCACAAGGGTAGCCCTCAGATAAAAAGCTTGGGCATTCAAGAGGACAAGTTGCTTCAACTTCCTTCCCTCTGTAAAGTCAAAAACGCCACCATCACCGATTGTCCCAGTAAGCTCTCTCACACATTCTCACTTCAAAACTTCACCTTTTCATCTCTCACTTCCTCACAACACAAACAAAACATCATTAACCATCTTTTTGTTCAAAATCCTAACTAACACATACAAAACATTACTAATACTTAGAAACCAAATTCTTGTAAGTCCAATAATCAATAATAATCATTTCTTAACATATAATTAGGTTTTAAATTAAAAAAAATAAAATAAAAATTCATTTCATAATATATAAATAAATATAACTAGATTTCAAACTTCACCTCTTTTAAAATATAAACTGATGACTAGGAAATTTTATTTTATAAATTGATTTTTTTTATATTTTATCTTATTAATAATCGATTTCTCTTATATTTTATTTTATAAAGTGATTTCTTATTTATTTTACCTTATAAATAGATTTCTTGATGATTTTATCTTATAAATTGATTTTTTTTTTTCAATTTTACCTTATAAACTGATTTTTTTTTATTTAATCTTATAAACCAACTTTTTTGATTTTATCCTTTCAACCGATTTTTTTTTTAATTTTATTTTATAAACTAATTTTTTTATTAATTCTCATAAATCGATTTCTGATTGATTTTATTTTATAAATCATCTTACTTTATAAACTTATTCTTATCAATTTTATCTTATAAATTGATTTTTATGGCAATTTTATTTTATAAATCGATTTTGATTCTTATATATTGTTGATTTTATCTTATAATGAACCGATTCTTATATTCTTATAAGTAGTTAGTTTTTTAAAAGTTTAAGCTATATTTCTTAATAGTCTTGATATTTAAATAAAAAAACAAAAACAATGGTGATCTTCGATGTTAAGCTTCTATTTTTGTTGAGAAATTTTCCCTTTAGTTATCACTCTAGAAGCCCTTAGATCCTGGATTATATGTTAGGTAAGTTGTTTGTGTGTGAGAATTGAATTACCCTAAACTTTGATGACAAACTTGTCGTTTAGATGATTCTGTAGGGCATGTGAATCAAAATCCAAGTTTTATTAATTAGTGTGGACTTTTTTTTTGGTACGAGAACGCTGTGAAGGTGAAGTGCAATTTTTGGTGTAGAAATTGTACTTTTTAGAAGGGTACATGGATAGTGATTGTACTATTAATTTATTACTTGTTTTTTACTTCAATTATATTTTCTATCTATATTCCATTTAGTTCTTATTTAGTAGTAGCTTTTGTTATATATATTTTTTAATATTATAAGATTTTTTTTAATTATACCCTTACTTTCATTATGTACTAGGTGAAATGAATGTAATAGGTGATTTATCTAAAATTATATTGAAAATATTAATTTAGGCGAAGCAATCTTAAACAAATATTATATAGGTAGAGAGAGTATTTTTTTAGTTATACTGTCATTTCTAGTTATTTATATATCTATCATCACAAAGGTGAAAAGCAACAAATAATTTATTTATTTATTTTCAAGTAGAAATGAGAAAAGATAAAAGCTTTATTATTGTCATTCATAGTATAAAAAATATTGTATATTGATTTTAATATATATATATTATTGGTTAAGAGGTTATTACCATTACTTTCAATAAGATTGCGCATATTAAATTCAATCTTATTCTTGTCGCTAATTAAATTGAAATGTGGCCAAAGGGCAATTCCAAGAGCTCTAACATTTTCCATATTCAAACTTGGGAATATTAACCATGGCTCCTTCGTTGTTGGGAAAAGTAACAGCTGTATTAAAAAAAAAAAGTCATATTTTTGAACTTTTGTAGAGAAAAGTATATACAATTTCAAACCTAGAAGGTAAAAAATTAGTAAAAAATAAGTGTATTCTTAAGTAGTGTTCTTTTTCTTGTTTTCTCATAATATATATATAGTGTTCTTTTTCTTGTTTTCTCATAATATATATATAATATCTTTCTTCTGATTTCTGTTGTATCTATTGTTACTGACATTTTTTTTACAATAAATGTTCTCCTTTATTTACATGTTAATTTTTTGATATTTTTACGATTTGTAGTTTGAATAAAAACTTTTTAAAAAGATTGATAGATGGTCATTCAATGGGATTGAATTGGGTTTGGTCCAAGACTCTACAATTTCTATTAAATATAAATTTATGCAAATAAAATTACTATTTTTGTGTATATTTTTGGTTTAATAGTACATGAATTCGTAATAGCCAGCTGTTAGTGAGGGGTTTTTAAAGTGTTTGATGGAACATTTGTTATTGTTTGATTTGTCAGTGGTTGCACTAATAAATTTGGTCACATGTCTTCAACTACTAATCTAAACCAATACTAATAGTACTACATGGCATGTGATTTTAATGTGCGCAGAGCTTCTGGGTCTATCTCCAAGTTCCCCTGATGCTGCAATCTTCACAAATTCTTCCAAAGTAACTCCTGCAACATCAAGCACACAAAGTACGACCCCACAGAGCCAAAATGCTTCGTATGGAAGTGCTGTTGTACCTAGTATGCTGCTCATGACTTTGACCATTGTTGTGGCTGCAATTTCACCTGTTTTTGTGAGCATTTATACGTGATGGGAAAGGTTGAAGGGTGTGATGAATGAAGCAAGTTTAGTCAGTGGAAGTTGTCGTTTTGTTTGCTGTTTTTTGTTTTCTGTAGGACTTTCAATTAATGAATTAGTTTGCCGTTTGCATATGTAATGTTAATGCATCTGTTCTGCTTCCAACAGTTCATATTAATGGATTCTTGGTCACAGTTGGGAAGGCTCTTAAAGTAAGGATAATGTTCCAAAATACTACATTCAAAGGTACCAAAATATGCATATAAATATTTATAATATTAATATTAAGAAATAGACTTTAAGTAGATCTTTAATAAATATTTCTCACGTGAACAAATCCTTCTCACGTTTAGACTATCAACTCATGCATGAGACTATATATTATTATGGTTCGATAATAGTTTGATAAGAGGATAACCTGATAAATCCAACAAACATTCGTCAGGATTAGTTCAAAATGACTATGACGTTTAGACTATCAATTCGTGCGTGAGACTACATATTATTATGGTTCGACAATAGTCGGATATGGTTCGACAATAGTCGGATAAGAATATAACCTGATAAATCCAACAAACATTCGTCAGGATTAGTTCAAAATATTCTGATATTATATTAAGAAGTGAACTTTAAGTGTGATTCAAACTCATAAATTAACTTATAACTTATAAAATAAGATTTAGACATGCAGATATACATCTTTAACAAAATCTCTAACTAACAATCAACATTAAAAAGTTTAACGAGATCATTTTCTAACAATTTCAACTGCTTTTACACATTATCATTTTATCTTTAAAATTCTTGTTTTCTTTTCCTTGTTTTTTTCGCCCGAAAACTTATTCACAACCCTCATTCTTTACGAAATCTTTGTCGAAAAGGATACTTAAATGTTAAGGTTTTGAATAAAAAATTATTTTGAACAAAAATTGTAGGACCTGTGTTTTTTGAAATTTTCCTCACTGCATAGTAATTGTGTCGGACAACTGAATTGTTTGTATCATCCTAAGATTCTTTTGCTTACAGAACAAGAATTTCATAGGCAGTGGACTTTGTTTTGTGACTTGCATGTATCTTATAAGAAACTTTCCTTCAAAATGTTATTATGAAATGGTAAAATTTTAAAAGTTGAAACATAGATCTTGTTTGTTTGTGATTCTTGGATTTTAAAAGTTAATGTCTTCACAACAAAAATATTAAAGTAATATTTAATTATAATAATTAAATCAATATTTTTGAATTGTAGATAAAAATTATAAAAGTTTGAGGTTTATAATAACTCACTATTAAAATAAAAAAAATTATATTCTGGTTTGACCAGATAAAGTAAAATAAATTCTACTATTTTTTTTATAACTAACAATTATTTTGATATTATCTAAAAAAATATTATTCTGATAACTAACATTAATAAATATTACGGCTTCTCAGCATGTTGTCGAAACACAATTGTTAGAGCTATACGCTTCACTGTCTAAATAAAAAGTCAACAAAACAATCTCACAGTTAAGTCTTAATGATAGGTCTCAATCAGAAATTAAATTCCTAAATCAAACTCAAAATTAAAATTGTGATATTTGCATGTGTGTTTAATTAAAAAATAGCAGTAATTCTTAAAATCTAGTTAATATATTCAATAAATGTTAGGTATAAAAAAATACTTTTTAATAATATTTTTTCAAATGCAAAAACTTTTTAACCCTTAGAAAATGCCCAAAACTTTCGAGATGTGATGTTTTTGGTTATGCCTACGAGGGATCCTTCAAAATGGATGTAAAAGTAGTATTAAAAGTTCTGGACTGGGAAAATGAATTAAACCAGAGTTATATTACCAAAAAACCACAAATTTTATATTAAAATCAGTTTTAACTATATAATGTCACCCTTAGAAAAAAATTCTCTGATATAAACTCAGTTATTTATCTCTAATTTATGATAATATAACAAAGAGTTTAAGAATTAGATAAATTAAAGGCATCATTAAAGTATCATCACTAATACTTTTTTTCAAAAGTTAATGTTAACATATAAATATAAATAAAATACTCTTTAAACATAAAACAAAATAAAATAAAAAACAAAGTAATGAAGGATTCGTTAAAAAATTAAAAGTGTGTTTTTGAGTTATGTAGCACTTATACAGACACTCATAGAACACAGACACGGTGATACGTATAATCTAAAATGTCAAAACTTCAAAAAATATTTTTTGAATCAAACACTTCATTGATACGTGTCGTACAAGTGTCGGTGTTCGATATACGTGTTCCACATGGACACATGATTTTAGAGACATGCCCGAATCTCATAAATTTTAAGTGAAAATGAAAAATGAAATATTATCAATAAATTTGTGTGAAGTAGTTTAATAAAATTATTATTTGGTTAACTAATACTGTTTACATTGTTAAGGATAATACTAGAGTGCACTTATAATCTACTTAAAAAAAATATAAGTTATTGGAATATGTGTTTATTGGAATTACTATTATAAAAAAAATATAAAATATAACTAATATGTGTTTACAGTGTATAATCATTTGGGGGTGAGAAAGAAGAGGGGATGAAAGTTAAAAACTGGGGTGGAAATAGCAAACCCATGGAAATAGTGCTGGGATGGGCTTGGGCTTGGAAGCCCATTGTTGGACCGTGTCTGGGCCTGAAAATATACTATATCAGTTTTAAAAAGAAGTATATTAGATTAGTGTGATTTCGGGTTTCGTGTTTGCGTGTTATTGTTTCCTGAAGTAGCTTCAACTATTTACCGCCCTGCCGGAGAAGAAGACAGAGAAGAAGGATCCGTGTCGTGTCGCCATGTCTCGGGTAATCACACGCCTTCTCTCTCATTCTTTAATTTATGATAATTGCTTTGATTTCTTTATCTTCTTCTTTAGTTAAGATCTTTGAACCCTAACCCAATCGATCTCTGTTCAATGTCGTCGATTTTTAGGGTTTTCTCCATTATTGTCGATCTAATTTTGATTGCTGTCCTTTTTCCACATTAATTTGTCTTCGCGCGGATTTGTTTTTTTAATTTGTCGTTACGTTATGATCCTGTTTGTTTATGCGCAGTGAATTCGAATCTCATACTTTGTGTGGTTTCGCAGGTTGATAACAGAAACTCCTCAGCCGCGAAGCGTGCTAGGACTGATGGTGCGTCGTGCTTTTTCTGTTATTGTTTTTTATTCTTTGATCTTTATGGATACTTTAACAGTGTTCTTGACACTTGAAGTTGAATTTCTCGTGCGTGCGTGCTATTTTACATTCTGCTATCAATTTAGGCACTGGTAGCCGGGGCCGCAATTGCTAATTTCCACACTCACCGTTATGCTTTGCTGCTTTTTTATAATGCAACCTGTTGTGTGGTGATTAACTGAACTTGGGTTGCATTTTAATTGGTTTTTCTTTGTAGGTAGTCGTAGGGAAGATGATTGGACTTGCCCCAGCTGTGGCAATGTCAATTTCTCTTTCAGGACAACTTGTAACATGCGTAATTGCACTCAACCAAGGCCAGCTGATCATAATTCGGTAAGATATTATATGTAAATTCACATTGATATTTTTTTAAATGTGGTTTGGATCTCGCAAATGATTTAAGGTTAGTTTATTTTATGAAAAACGTTATCAATATCATTGGCGGTAGACTCTTGATTTTTTCTCTCTCTTTTTATTCTCTCGTTTTACTGCTATTTCTTATGGTGCTTTCTTTCGTATGCCTACTTTCTATTCAGTCTAGTGTCATCGAATTTTGTTCCCAAACTAAGGGGAACGTGAAGGTTATATTAATCAAATGTTCATGCATGCATACACATGATAGACATGTAGTTGTTTTTATTTTGCTTCCTCTTGAGCTACTCTCATATAAACTTTTTTTATCTATTTGTTTACAACTACCCAGAAATCTGCTGCCAAGCCTCTACAAGCTCCACAGGGTTATTCATCCGCAGCTCCTTACTTAGGTTCTAATGCTCCCTCTTCTATATATCTTGGTGTTCCACCATATGGGTCTTCTCTGTTCAATGGATCATCAGTTCCTCCCTATGATGTTCCATTTTCTGGAGGATCAGCATATCACTACAATTATGGTAGTCGCCTTTCTGCTGGTAGTCCTTATAGACCATTGCATTTATCTGGACCTGCACCCTACACCGGTGGGCCAGTGATGGGAAATGGTATGTTCTGTTTTTTGTTTTTGTCATTAAAGTCAATGAAGCTTCAATTTGATGGATGAAAATGAATACTTAATTGAAACTTTCTCATGTATTGATAATGATTGAGTTAATGTGACGCAAATCTTGCTTCTTTGATTCTGTTATGTTGTTTCTCTCTCTTTTGCTTTTCTCCTTTTGCATTTAATATTAGTTTTTTGGTTGGGTATTTTCTTGTAGGTGGGATCTATGGGATGCCCCAACTGTTGGACCGGTATGGCCTTGGTGTGCCTATTGGACCTGGGACAATGGTATGCAGCTGTAAGCTAAAAGAGTTAAACCAATTGTATATAACTTCTAATGCCAGTACCAACATTTTTTTTATTACTGTTTGTCATCAACTAAAGAATCTAATGTCTAGTTATGCAGTTATTTGTTCATAGTAAACACTACTAGTAAAAGCTAGATATTTTTTTCTATTGTATTACAATCACCAGTCAGAACGGTCTTAAAACTATGCATTTAATTCTTCATGATCACATTGTACCGATCATGTATACATAGTCACACAATTGTATTTTACTTCAAAACAAATTACCGTACATACATGCATTTCCCTAGTCAATTGTGTGATTTCATGGATTTTGTTGCAAAATGGAATGTAATGTTCATTATTGCCTGGGCAGGGTGCCAGGCCTGGATTTTTTCATGAGGACAAATCTCAGAAAAAAGGTACGGCTTTGTTATTTGTAGCCTATGTCAATTTATGTTGAAATGGAAATTGACATAGTATTATTGTTCCCATCCCCACTTTTCGAATAGATGCAACTCGTGACAATGACTGGACATGTCCAAAATGTGGCAATGTCAATTTCTCATTCAGAACTGTCTGCAACATGAGAAAGTGCAACACACCCAAACCTGGATCCCAGGTTTGATGGCTTTGTTTATATTGTGCATATTTATTTTGATTAACTTTTATATCCTTGAAAATTTGATGTTTTAACATTTGTGTCATGATGATTAAAATTGTTGGATGTGATCGTTGGGCTGCAGGCCTCAAAGTCCGAGAAAAATTCTAGTAAGTATCTTCCCACATGACACATCTCTTTCATACTTAAATGATGTCATGACCTGATACAAGAGCAACAGTTGGTAATTATGTTTACTTGTGTTCGCCATTCAGAGCAAAAGATGCCTGAGGGAAGCTGGAAGTGCGAAAAGTGTAACAACATAAACTATCCTTTCAGAACCAAGTGCAACAGACAGAATTGTGGTGCTGACAAGCCTGCTGAGTCTGATAAATCTCCTTCACCATCTGCAGATCAAAATGATCAGGTTTGTTGTCTAAAATGTTTTCATTTTGTTAACCTTCATTTCTTGTTGCAACAGTTGTTGGTTTTCCAAGAGCAGCTTTGTGACATGATGAACATTTTCAAATGGCAATCTGTTGTGAAGTTGTTTTTTGAGTGGATTCTAAGGAAACGCTTCAGTTTTGCTTCCTTTCATTTGGAACCTTTTTATTACACCTTTTTAATTTCTTCCAATCTATCCGTTGCAATCTTTAATTTGCAATTATTTACTGTTCCAGTGAGTACTAGGGCATGTTTGAGGGTTGAGAAGGTCCAGAGTTGTCATCAAGCTTTGCTCAATTTGGGTGTCTGACAGTCAGTCTTGTCGTCTTCTATGTTGCAGCAGTTGTCAAGTCACTCACCTTCTCAATATGTGTCAAGTTGTTGTATTAACTGAGATGGTATTTTTGGTCTTTGTGGATTGTTATGATGCATGTGTCAGCCAACTTTCCGGGCACAAAGGTTATTGCAGTTTCCAGTTTTAAGTTTTCTTTTGGCTCATGAATGTCTGTGTTTAAGTATAACTCTAGATGCCTCAAAAGAATGTGAAGATTCCAAGTTTTTAGATTTATTAGGTGGCATTTCGTTTTGGGTAGTAGTTGAAAGTGTCGTCCTAACATACCACTTAGGATGTGTGCATCAATATTCGTTACAGAAGCCATTTTATCTCCTGTTGTTGCTTGTAGCTACATGGATGATTCATGTCGTGTCGTTGAATTAAAGTTGCAGTAGATTATTTGGTTCTTTTTTTTTATTGTAGTTTCATTTAGACAAGAATTCCTAGTCCGATGTTATTTTAGGGTTCTGGGTAGTCTTTTATATGGGGTCATTCACCTTGAGACAAGAATTCCTAGTCCGATGTTATATTTGTTTCGCTACTCTTATATTTGGTGTATGTCAAGTGGGTATTTGTTGTCCTTTATGAAGTGTCAATTGGGCAATTTGGTCCCTTAGAATTATTCTATGCTAGCATAGTTCGCGAATTTGTGTACAAGTCAGTATCCTAATTTATGAAACTAGCATCACAGTAGTGCATTCTTTAGCCCATCCCCTAGAAGGACTCGTTTGATATGAATTTTGTTAATATAGACTAGAATACATGAACCAAATTCATGGACCAGCAGATGATTACAAGGATGAATTTAGGTCTCTATAAATGTTAAGTATTCAACGTAGTGCTGCTCCGTACGAATTGCAGCATAAATCCATGCAGAGGATGATTTGCAAAAAAGATGAAGTAACCTAAAAGGATGATATTGTACTTCCGAGAGAAGCTTCCAATATATGCTTTGTTCTAGGACCACGTCGGACATTAGCTGATAAAGGTCCACTTTGACGAACAATTCGGTAGAAAGTCTGCATTGATGTCTCTCTCATTACGTTAGCTACACTTTTGTATTTAAACGTAACCATAATCTGAGTTATTAGGATTAAATTTTACCCATAATTTAAAATAGCTTCAGGCTCATTAAATCACAATCCATGTTATACCTCCTTTTATCTAATTTTATTTTTGGTTCGTTTGCTTTTTTATTTTGTTCAATTTCATTTTTATATAAAATGAAAGGTTCTATACACCTTAATTTAAAAATTGTAATAACTTCTTGACGGTTTAATCAAGTTTCAATTTTTAATAATGCAATAGTATGACTAATTTCTGTAGTATAGGATCGTTAATAACTTTGGTGCCAATTGGATATAAAGTTAACACTGTATTCTTAAAAATTAAGGGATCTGGTTGAATATTTTTTTATAGCGAGATAAAGTTGAATAAAGGAACTAAATAGGTAATTAAATCAAAAGTTTTTATTTAATTTCTGGGGATAAAAATCTTATACTACAGTACGATTTCAGAAATGCAGACCAGTTGCGTGTTGATAAAAGAAATTGACATCAACTCGAGAAAATAATTACACAGCATGACAACGGATAAAACCTTTAAGAGTGTTACAAGAGTTTTTCATCGGAATTTGCTAACAATATAAATAATTAAAATGTTTATTAAAAAATATTGAAAGTTTTATTAAAAATTTAATAAGTAATTTGAGGGTGAATATACTTGGTCACTTGTCGATGAAGATTCATAGAATTTAGTGGTTGGAGTTTACGAACCTTTAAGCGTATTTTATCGCCGCCAGCTGCTCATAAATAGGTTTAGGCTTAAATTGGTATGAGACATTGAGACATTATAAATATATTCTTATTTACATTCTATATAAATACATGTATCTAGATTCATACTTAAATTTAATTAAATATATGCCCTTTCAATATGCGAAGATCATTATAATACGAAGATTAATGATGAAAATAATTAAAAGTGGAATTTTATGTTAATTGAAAAAAGAACATTTAAAGTTAATGATGAATAGTGTTGGATGATATATTATCCATATTTGTATCGAAGCTTAAAAAATTGGAAGTCAGGTAAATAATTCATAACATGTAGGTAAACATTATGGCTGTTTAGATCCTGTTGTGATCCCTGGTCACAGGAGAAAACATCAGTGTTCATCGATAATGAGCATCCATTGCAACGATAGTTCAAATTAAAATGAAATGTCTCGAGAGTTTTCAACAAAATTCAGAAAACGGAGTGAATGTCCAATGAGCAACCAGTTTGTGTAATTAATCTCCATTTCAAAAAAGATGCAAATTAAGGAAAAACAGCAGGTTGGCATGTTGAAGTTGAAATCATAATAGTGTTGTTGTTGTTGCGGATCAATCGAGATGGTTGCATGGAAAACTCGAGTCATAGGGTGCACTCAGCAGCTGAAAGTCTTGAAAACGATTGTTGGTATCATAATCTGAGATTGAGATACACATGGTCATGGTGGAAGGAGATGGTTGTTGTTGATGATCAGTGTGCCAGAATTCTGAAGAGGAAGCAAATGGTGAACGCTGGTGGTGGTGCGTCATTGATTGTGTTATGGCCTGAGTGATGCCACTGGTTCGAGAGGATAGTGACTTAGTCTCATATGGAGCCCATGAATTGCTTGACAGAAGAGAGAGAGCACGGTTAACATCTTGTGCACCATTTGGATCACACGAAGTAATGGGATTCGGATCTTCTAAACCTGCAATAACAATTCTATCAACACTTAATAATAATAATAATAATAATAATCATCGTCTCCCCCAAAGACAAGTTATTAGGACTTGAAAAGTGTTGAATTCATCATATTCTTTCCCCTTTACTCTGCAGGTACTAAGGAGCTAATGCTACAAGAAGATTTTACATTTTTGCATCGCAGTTACTTCCCATGATTTCATGATATAATCACTACTTGTAATTTTGGAATAAGCCTCCTAATCCCAACCAAAGAAACCAAAAAATAAAAAACTTTAAAACGACATGATACGTGTTATGTAGTATATATACTGATACGACATGAGGACACAAACATATGTATAATTTCTAAATTATAGGATATAGAGACACTGATCTATATATTATATAATTATAAATTACATAAATTGACAATACAGATTTATAGACATAAATATATTTAAGTTTATTTTTTTTTTCTCATGACTGGTTTAAAAGAATTTACACAATAAATATAAATTTTTAAAAAATTAATGTATTTTTTATTTTTAAACTGTGTAGAATTATTAGAAATTCAAAAAAAATATGTTTTAAATTGGATATTTTACTAATAGACACGGAGACACCAATTAAATGGTGTGTCTGAAGTGGATAAATTTAATGATAAATCATAAGGTTCAATTAGTAAGAGGTCAACAAGAACCTGGAATAATAGTCTTGGCTGCTATACTTCTGGATGTTAGAAGGCCACTAGAATCATCAGAAAACATAGAGACAATGCTGGGTATCTTATTGTTGGCTTTTGCAGGCTTCGGAAGAAAATCTTTTGTCTGGGGGAGCTTGCTGCTGTGCACATCCTGCCACACCAAGTTTGTACCAGTTCTTGAAAATGCAAATGGGCTCATTATTTGCCTTCCATCTGCAAAGTGTGCAAAGAAGATACATTGCTACTGTAAGCGATACTCTTGTTTTAAATGAAGACTCAGTGCCATAATCACATGTGAGCATTTCATACTTTGTTTCCAGTTCAGGAATGAATGCAAATGATGTTGCTTGATTACAGAGGTTGTCACTAACAATAGTGTATGTATGGTGTTGAAGAAATTGTAAAGAAAGTTGATCAATGAATTGCAGAAAATTACAAGTTGAATAACTGTGCATTTGTTAGTTTGAGTTTTGACATGAAAAAAAGAATTCATAGTTGCTTCTTATTTAATTTAGGAATCTTGCACTCATACCCAAATGTAAATTATGCCTTTTACCATCTCTTAGTTAATCATTTTCATGCTATGGTCTCATTTAGATTGATTTGTTTATAAACGCTTAGAGGGAAAAACAAGTTTTTTAAAATGAATTTTCTTTGTTTACAGGTCACAATCTTCCAAGCAGAAGCTGAAACAAACCGCAAAAACTAGAGGAAAACAAGCAACTGTGGCTAGCTGGAACCAGTTGTGATCATACAAAAATGGGAATTTGTAAATCACTGAAAAAGGAATTCCTGATAACATGATATGGCTCAGGTTTTGCACAGATTCACCACATTTTGTTCATATTTTTATCACAAGTTTCATTTTCAGAATTCTCCCAGAATCATTTCATGATATGTTCAACTATGCATCTCAAAACAATAAACTGCATGACTAAACCAAGGAGCAAGACAAAACCATTGTATTTTCCAAGGGAAGGGAATGTTTTTGTCATACCATAAGGTGATGAAGACAAAGCTGATGGATTTAACTGGATTGAGTCAGGCAGCGGTTTGCGACGCCTTGCATTGTGATCTGAAAGACGTTTTCTGCAGCTTCTTTTTTTGTCATCAAACTCTGACAGAGCATGGAACCTTCAACATGATAATTCAAGGGAAAATCTTAAACCACTTTAACCCATATGACCAACAAAGACAGGAAACTCAACCTGACTCACTAGTCTATATTTTAACTGATATGTGCCTGAAAAATGCTGTTTTTACTCAATGCCATTTTCATCAGAACAATCAAAAGTTTATTGAGATTTACCTGCTACATTGCTGGCAAAATCTGCGCTCCAAACCAGCTATAAGCACCTTAGGGGATTTGGAATGAGCTTCACATACTCTGTGTTTGCGATGGTAATCTTTAGCAGATGAGAGGTCAAGGCCACAGCCTTCTACCTGGCAACTTGGATGCTGCAAATTCTGACTACTGGTTTTGTATTTCTTTCCTGATGAAACGGGAGCCTCAAAGGAAGATGGTTTCTTGGAATCACTTCCTGCACATACATCCTCAAAGTACAACCGTTTGCCAAGCTTCAGAGTCAGAAGGGGTTCCCCAGAGACTGGAGAAGGCTCTGCTGATTGAGATGTTTCAACTGGCTCTCCACTGCACAATTCTTTCTTCCCAGTGGAATCATCCTGAGAACCTTCCAGGGTCAACACTGATGCCTTGCTATCCCCATTTGAGGATGAATTGTTAGAAGCTGATTTTGAGCTCCTTGGTGAAGAAGCATGCACTAGTTCAGAGCCAGAACAAGCACTACCACCTGATGGATACAACACCCCAGCATTGAGTTCTCGATCTGCTTCGCTGCTACAATCAGTTGGTGGCAACCTGGGATTTTCTGTTGCTTTTGTATTGAAGAAGAACAAGTGCTCCCAGTCCCATTGCCCGAGAGATTTTGCATTCCACTCCATGACAAGTCCTTAAAAATTCATATAAAATTGGTCACTGTGATCTGCAAACTGCAATCCAAATCAAACGTAAGTGTTAACTGTTTTAGTTTCTTCAGAAGCAAAGAAAAACCATACAAGTTCCTATCAAAGAGATTAAACTAGAACAAGAAAGAACAGAAACTGGAACAGTGTTTGGCAGAAGCAAAAAGGCACCACGAATACCTGAATAAATGTAGTAGTAGACGCATGATCAACAATTGAAACAACCAGAAATTTATAAAACCTATGAAAAAGGGAAAACATATTGATCAATCTTTCAAAGACAACATTAAAATCACTCGTTCTAGCCCTGTGTCGGATTCCAGCAAGACCAGATGCAGAAGCAAACCAGAGATTTAAACAGAGAAAAGAAAATATCTTGGCAGCAAAAAAAAGTACTTAGCAAATAGCAAGTGGTAAGTAAGTATTACATTGCTGGTGTGAATTGGTTTAAGCATATATTTTACCAAAGGCGAATTCCTAACATGAGATGCCCCTATGGGAATTATCTTGTTCACAATAACCAAAAGAAAGAAGCTAATTACACAAATCAAACAAATCCGTGGACTCCACAGTGTTCTGCAAATCCCGTCCATAACTTTACAGACAGATGAGTGGCTGTGTTTTAGTGTTGTAAGACTTCTCAGGCTGATATCTAGCAGTCCCCACCATTAACAATAATAATAATTTATCTACTTAAGAGGTGAGTTTTGAACCTACTTATATATTATGAAATGTTCTAATTTCTAGTCTACGGTGTATAGTTACTTGTCTACATTATTTTTACCTCCTCTCCTCGAAAGTTGTAACCTCCATAGTAAACATTAAGAGGGCATTTCATGATTTATTCATTCATGGCAATAACAAAAAACGGTAACAATCCCTATTGATGTGATATAGAAGGCAATGGATTGCCCCTACCGATGTGATATGTTTAACTCTTTAACTCTTCCTACAAGTCTGTACTTACCACCAAAACTTCCCTTTCAACATGGGAAACCTTCAGATTCCAATAATTCACATTTGTCACAGCAATGTCAGGAGTCGGTCATTGAATGAGACCCCACAACAGCAACAACCCAACAAATCATGACTTCTTGACTTATCAGAACATCCAACACTCACCAAAACACCACACTTTAGGCCCTTGTTTTTGTTAACCAAAAATTAAGGCCAACAACCTTACCTCCAAATCATAAATGCAACAAACAAACCCCACTTTTAATCTGAGAAAGTCACAAGAAACATATATTACCGCAGCTCAGTTTTATCTAATCATAAGTGCCAGAAACCAATCAATATAAACCCCATAAAAAGAAAACTTTTTTTCCTTAGCTCAAAAAATCTGAGGAAAGTGAAGGAAAAAAAGTTGTTCTGAATTTTCAAGCTAATTGTTAACATTATACATGCGGGCTGAAGTCTAAGGCACTGTGGAGCCAATGTCAATTCATTAGGTTATAGGAGGGGTCTCTTTTCTTGGGACTTAGCTAGTACATTAAAAAGCTTTGGTCCCCATTACCCCTCAAAAAGCTCAAGTTTTTTCTTCCTTTTCTTGTTTTTTGCGTGAGCAATTTCATTAAGAAAAAAACAGAGGCATCTATCACAAGCTTTCAACAATCCCACTTTCCCAAGAAAATGATAAACCCACAAAAGTGTAAAGAGTAAGAGAGATGACGAAACGAGAAATACCCCCCACCAAAAAAAGCATCTTTTTTCATGGGCTAAGCCAAAAGTCCAGCCTCACATTGTGAAAGCTTTCAGAAAAAGGATGTTGCAATCTGACTCTACCACAAAAGGAAATCACAGTAAAAAGCAATAACAACAGCACAACAGGAACAACAACAGCAGCAGCAGCAGCACTCATAAACCTCACCCTAACATTAACACCACTAATTAATACCCATCACTACAAAAATACCATAAAAAGAAAACCTCCATGTTGGTATCACTTTTGTTCCAAGTTCTCATCTTTAAACCACAAGAGTGGAAATGGGAAAAGCTGCAATGAACTCTGATACACCCACTTGATCGGTGGTTCTTCCCCTACTAAGAAGAAGATGAACCATAAATGTGCGTGGAATGAATAAGTGAATAACCAAAAGGGTTTCCTTACCTGTCCACACAGAGCTCGAGGTGTGTGTTTGTAAGCTAAATCAGGAAAAGCAGCAGATAACAAACTCAAAACCAATGGTCTTTGTTTCCTTTTCTGATTCTTGTGCCCTTTTGGTTTTCTAAATCATGTTTAGGAGACTAAGCTAAACTAAACACAGTAACAGAGAAATTGGTGTGGTTAGTGAAATTGACCAGACAATAAAATAAACTCAAGAAGTTGAGAAATTTGAAATTATCCACCCTTTGGATTTTGATTTCAAACACACTCTAATCATTCCATTACAATTGATTACTGCTAAAACCAACACAAACACAAGCAGCTGAACCTCAGCACCTACTCTTTGTACAACACATCTCACAAAACACAACAACCACACTGTGTTCTTTTTGCTTTGGACCAAACATACACTTTTTTTTGTTACTTTTATTACATTTATTATTTTATGTCTTACTGTGTAAAAATATTGGTATTATTCAAATACTATGATCATTTTCTGAAACAAATAGGTTAACTCGTTCTGCTCTAGAAGGGGACAACTCAGATTCAGCATAAGAATCATCAAATTTTTCATGAAGAAGAAAACCAATCAAAGAAGCTGCTCTCTATCTTCAATTTCATAAAATTCACTGGACTTAATAAAAATATATATTTCTTTTGCATTTTTTTTACCATATTACAAGTGTTAAATATAGCAATATAATATACATATACAGTGTTATCGTTGGATGACTAATTTTTAATGAAAATTTGAATTAATCAGGTTTTTTATTTACAAAACTAACAAATCATAACCTAGTTTCATTTATGGTAATGTTGGGTTTTACTTTTATTGTTGAGTTCTTCTAGTGTTAAACGTGATTTGGTAATGAAATTATTAAATCTCTTCAATGATAACATGATTATAGAAATCGACAGATTAGGTCAAACCGAGTGCAATGTGTTTTAATTTCTTTCTTCTTTTTTTCCCTATTTGGCTTTATGAAATTTTAATTAAGCCTGTTTCAACATAATTAAAATTTTAAAAAATTATCAAAATAATTATAATGCTACAACATTTATAAATACTAATTCATGTATTCAACAATGGAAAAAACTCAATTTGTTACTTCACAAATAGGGAATCATTAATTAGGACAAGAAATTTTTGGATAATGTGAGAAAATGATTCCTTTCCAATAATTTAGATTCCTTAATTCACCAATTATTTATATGATCATAATGCAAAGGAGGTTCTAGGTCAATTTATTCACTAAATTGATGGAAGTGATTATGATTATTTGGAAATGACAAGATTGTAAGCATGATGTTATGTGATGGGTCATTTCAATTCCACCATGGACATATACTGTATGCATGGCTTTGACTTAGTGGGATATGTGTGCATGTATATGGCATATGGATGTATGAATGTGCATTTAATAATCATTACAATAAACTTTTTTTCAAATTCTTCCTGTATCATATTAGTTTTGAACCTGTGTCTGATTTCTTAAAATGATTAAAATGTTATTGTAAAATGATGAAAATAACCTTAAATAAAAGGAATATATAGGTAAAAAAAATTATAATTATTTTTTAGATTATATTTCTAAATTTGTATTTTCATAATACATTTTTGAATTTTTTTTCTGAAATATATCTTCAGATTTTGTGTTATGAATTTTTTTTTATTTTTTTTTGTATTTAGGATTTATTTTTTAAAATGAGATTTTAATTTTTAATTTGTATTTTTAAATTTTGAAATCCATAATAAAGGGTAGTTTTGAAAATTTTGAAAGGTGATAGAGTGCGCATTTTTCAACTCTCTAAGGGATTGTGCATCAAAATGTTGGGATTCCAGAGCCTAGTTAGTTCATGAATTCGTTGAAGCTATTATTATAAAACACGAGGACACATATCTATATATATTATATAATTTTGAATTATATAAATTGAAAATAAATATTTATGTGCAAAAGTATGTTTGAGATTATTTTGGGAGCATGAAGATATTTTTCATGACGAGTTCAAAAGAATTTGTTCTTTATTTTTATAATCATAATAAAAATTTATACAGTAAATTTGAGTTTTTAGAAAATTATTGTATTTATATCTTTTAAAATTGTGTTAAAACCGTGTTAGAATTTTAAAAAATCCAACAAATATTTTTTTAATTGAACACTTCACTGATAAGTGTCTTACGATTATCGATATCGAGACACAAATACAGAAGTGTTTGAGCCTCATAGTATATAATACAATATTAGGATCTATTTATAGAATACACTAGTTGTAAAGTTATAAATATTATATCTTCAATTTTTTTTTATAGAATACATATTAAATCAATTTAATATTCTTATCAGTTAAATTATATGCATGAACTTTTATATAATTTAAAATTTATATTTAAAAGTGTGTAATCTTTTATTATTAGATAACATAAATTTACACCAGAATACATTATGTGAAATTTGATAATTAAAATAATATAATAAACTTCAATGATTAAATTGATTAATTTTTAAGTATGTATGTTCCTGAGGAGGTCATTCCTAGCTAGTAGTAGCTAATAAACTAAAGAACATGTTTTAAGATTTAGACCTTGTTTAAGATATGAAAAATAAAAATATTCAAAATAATTTCACTTAAAAAATGTCAAAATAAATATGGACAATATTTTTCAGAGTAGAGTCTAATTTTTCATGTTATATATATTTACTTTAGTTTCATCATGGAATGAATCATCGAGAAAAATAAAATAAAAAATAGACAACCAAAATCATGCTGTGGTCAAAATCTTAACGTTTGTTATGAATTTTGATATCATACAATAAAATAATATTATTTTCCAATAATATTTAATTATTATCCTTGAGTAAATTAAATATATGAATAGAATTAAGATAAAATTGATATTGTGATTGGTTTTATCAATCATTTGCAAATTATTTGTGAAGATTCTTACCTGTGGTTATAATTAAGAAAATAAAAATAAAACATATTTTTAAAGAGTGGTTGAAGTTTGGTAGAAAATTCGAAAGAGGGGTTGAAGTTCTATATCAGAATATTCTCGTGAAAAGTGTGAATTCAGGTACTGTTCAAAAAAATTAAATATTAATATTATTATGTGTGTTATGATATTGTGATTAAGTGAATATGTATTATTATTATACTTATTTTCCATGGAAAAAGTTAACAGATAGTAAAAATCAAGTATTTGTTTTTTATATTATCAGAGAAATAGAAATAAGAGAGAGGGAGATATTTTTTAACCACCATTTACATTAAAAGAAGTATGGGCCATGGATTATACTTTTTTCTTCTTGCACTCCATTATTACTAACTGCACCTCCACACTAACAAAAAAAAATTGTATTTTGGAAGGCATTTTTTTCCATGCATCCCTGCATCTTTATATTTTTTTTAATTAAGAATAACCTTCTAAATATGACGAGGGGTATAATGAATTTTTTTTCAAGTGATGATAGTTGTTTATGTTGATTGTGTTTTCATTCGCTTATTTTACAATTCTAACGTCACAAAACTAAAAAAAAATCAAGGTACAAAAATAGTGTATAAAACTAAAAAAAAATTACCTTGACATTGGAAAAGAAACATTTGGTTTCACGCAGTTTGTTTCGGGTTACAATAAAAGTCCACTTCATGGAATCATTGCAAGTGCAACAATAATTATTTTCTTGATAAAGTATTTGCAATGTTGCCTAAGGAAAAACTTATAACTACAGAAGACTCAAGTTTTTAAGGAAATGTTGATTTATCTTATTAAATAAATTAAAACATGTCAAATTATGAAACTGATTTCTCAAAAGTTACGACTAGAGAAAGATAGAAGTGATGTGACTGAAAGAGATAAAGAGTACGGAAACAGTTGAGATTATTTAAAAATGTGAAATTATACTTTAAGGTCATTTAAATATTTATAAAATATTAAAACCGATTTTTTACCATTGATATAGAGGTACAATGACACGTGTTGAGAGAGTTTGCCTTCTATAACTTATTCTAGAAATATTGTTCTCAAAATTATGTTTCAAAATTTTCAAAAAGTTTATTCTACAAGAAGATAATGGGCTCACTATTTTCTACTATCCAAGATCCAAGTAATGTGCTTTGTTCTTAACAAATGGGCTAAGTATTTGAAGTACCGAAAAGGGTTGTTGTAGAAGAATAAGAAGATGAAAAAGCAAAGTGAAAGGCACACGTAAAAGAAGAGAATCCATGATGAAGATGATGATGATAACTATAAGAAAGAGAAGAAGAGAGGGTAATGATAGTGCTACATTATATATTACTAACTATTATTACTAACATAACCAAATCTAAATCTCTCTCTTCCTTTCCCTATGCAAAACCAAATCATTACTCACCCCAAATTTATGCATCTCACAAACCCAATCAATCATTCAAATTCAAACACACTTTCTTCCAACTCTCTTCCTTCAATTGCAAATCACATTCCCAAATACCACTTTTTGGATGCTTCATTTGCGGCTTCTATCTTCCACCTTCTGCAAATTTGCTACGTTTTGTTTTGAACACTTTGAAAATTCAATGAACCCATTAATTAGGATTAAATTGGTCAAACTTGGAAGAGATTGTAGAATTCCAGGGTGAAGAATTTGTGTGTTCCTTGTAGTCGAATGGAGACTAATAATACATAAAGATGTGAGACATAATGATATAGTAACTTTGAAATGACAGGTATACACACTCAAAGTTGTCACACAGGAGGGGCTACCTTAACTCATTGCATCTCTTATTCCTCATTACACTCTATAATACATATTTTATTTACATCAAACAATCATTTTAAGATATCATATTTACACATTCAAAATAAAGAAGAGCATGATGAAGGATAAAAAGCTATGTAGGAATACATCGAAATACACAATGATACGATATGGATATGAATACGAAGATACGTATAATCTCTAAAACGTAAGATATGAGCGCACAAATCTATATATTATATAATTATGAATTATATAAATTGACAATAAAAATTTACGTACACAAATATGTTTCAGTTTTTTTTTAATAGAAAAATGTTTTTCATATCTGGTTCAAAAGGATTTGTTTATTGTTTTTGTAATAATAATAAAAATTTATACAATAAATTTGAATTTTTAGAAAAATAATGTATTTTTTCTTTTTAAAATTATGTTATAATTGTGCTAGAATTATCAGAAATCTGACTTTTTTTTGAATATACACTTCATTGATACGTGCTTTACGAGTGTCAAATATAGTACGTGTGTCTGACACAAATACATCATTTAAGAGACGTGGCCTCATAATATTTTCAAATGTTAAATTTCGAATGTTATTAGCATAAATAAAATGAAAATATTTGTGAAAAGAATAAAGTGGATAAGTTATTTAAAAAGGAAAGGAAAGCGTGAGTGTTCATAATTACTACTTATTGCGTCACACCAATGACCATTGAATGAAGAAAATGGAATGATGTGCAATGCCACTTTGGAGGGGTATTTTCGGCAACCCAAATAACTCATCATACAGGGAGAAAAAGACTGTGAGGACAATCGTGCGGTGTGCGTGGAAGAAGGGCCCACAAAACACAATATCCTCCGTTGATTTCTATAGTCAGATTATGGCGTTGCCCTGCTAAACACTAACCCATGGGACACGGTGCTCGTGAGTGAGTCTTTTTCAGATCATTTTGTTTTCTACAATCATTTTTCATTTTTCAGCTCATTTTTGTGAACTCATAATTTTAACTAATACACAGACCTAATTTTCCAGCTAATTAAACAAAAGAAATCGAATTCAAGCTAAGTGTATTAGGCGAAACTGAACAAATATTAGGGATTTCAGTATTAGGTTTATGTGTATCTTAAAATGAATTAAAGATGATTTTGAGTCCTCATTCTTAATGGAATCGAAAGGATCCTTGCATATATTAGAAGATCCTTTCACTTGATTAGAATCTGTTACTTGAGTGAAACTAGATCTCGTGGAATCATATTGAATATTTGAATACATTTTGTACTTTGCTAAAAAAACCAATTATTGTTTAATCAAATCCAATTAATTGCACTGGACACCGAATACCAAACACTTACTTGATCGTCGCAACACCTTTTACAAATCTCATCTCGACCAATAACATATGAAGGAGATAGTAGGTTAGTAGAAGATAATGAACACACGTATCCAAGACGAAGTGGAATTACTGAGTTAAGTGGGGAAGGAAGACAAGTGACCAATCAACTGAAAGAAATAAGTAATAGTTTTCGCCATCCCTTTTTATACTAGATCACTAAACTTATGCAATAGAGAATAATTTTGCAATATTTTGATGTAGGTTTATGTATTTTTTAAATTGAGGTTATGGGAAAGTGTGGAATGGAGGTTGAAAGATGGAAAAGAAATAAGGAGCACTATATCTAAATGGTGGATGACACATTCTTTAAGCATGTTGGATGGATTGTCCGATGTAGGTAAAACACATGAATTTGGTAAACACATGTTTAAAAGGATCATCAAAATTGAATTTAAATTAATGTCCTTCAAATGCTATTAATTTCTGCATTATCTGTTTAGAGAAACATGAGAGAGAAACATTAATTACATTATTTTGGAAATGAAGAGGTTAAAGTTGAGTGTTTGAGGAGAATAAGAAAGCTTAATTAGGCGTTGTTGTTTAAATGATTGGCCAAACAGGATAAAAGTTGGTAACGTGATAATGGTTCTGAAAGGAAGTAGTAGCTAAAATGTGGCTCTGGGGCCTAACAATAAAATCCATACAAATTGTTCATACGAGAACACAAGTGTTTGGTGCAATCGGTGCCTAACTTTGTGCATCAGATCACACTTATCAACTATATCTTTTCTTTTCTTTTATTTCTTTCATCCATGAATTTAAATTAACACTATTATTATGTTTAATTCTCGTTTTTACAATATCAGAAATTGAATATTCTTTTATTAAGTGTCTTTTTTTTTTCTGTTATCCGTCTATCAAATTCAAAAGTTCCAAAACATACTGGTAAAAACACTCAAACTTTCAAGTCAGTTGAAGTATCGAGATGCTTGTGGATTTAAAATAAAAATTATCTTTTACCATGAGTATGCTGTCTTTTTATAGTTTTTTTTTAATGACGTTGGTCCAAACCCAAATCCTTAATAATGTTTTCCTACCATTACTCCTATGTTAATCTAATTAATAAGTCGAGTTGTCACATTGTGATTTTTAGTATAAGCTAACTACTCGATTTTCTGAAATCGGATGATACCATGTAAGGAAAACAGAGAGGAAGAAACAAAATTGATAATCTGAAAACAATAATTCTGTATTTATGAAAATATACCACCAATGGTATATTTATAGAATACAACAATACTGTATATCAGTAAACTAAATACAACTTATGAACACCCTTAAATATACTCCTGTATAAGACAAGCATTAGATGGGTTCACATACATACTTAACATCCCTCCTTAAACTTATGGTGGGATTAATAACTACCATAAGTTTATCTCTAAAATGAGTAAAAGCTGACTTAAAGAGCGGTTTGGTAAGCTCATCAGCGACTTGATATTGTGTGCAGGAAGATGAACCAAAGACACTTATCATATTCAATATAAATTCCTTACAAATCCTATGTTTAAGGAACCTATTACTTGTATGTTCGGATCTAATGTCTACATCTAGCAACAATCAATAAGAATTTTCATTATTCATTTTCTTAGCCTCTACAAATAAGTTTCATTTCTTCTGTAACATGTTTTAGAGTAAAGTTATTTATTTATTCGATCATGTTTTAGAAATTTTTTTTGTTAATTTATTAATTAATTTGATGAGTATAATATTTAAAGAGTTTGGTGGATACTCGGAAACCCTAGTTAGTTGACACATTTAGTTTTGGTAATCTTTGATTTGATAGGTATTGAATGGTTTTTGGTTTGAAAATCCCAAGCATAATAATAATAACAACATAAGAAACAGAGCATTGTTGCGTGGCAAGGTGGAAAAAAAGGGAAAAGAGTGGGTAAAGAATAGGAATTGGGGAAGATAAGAGAGAGAAAGAGAAGAAGAAGAAGAAGAAGAAGAAGAAGGAGAAGAAGAAGAAGAAGAAGGAGGAATCAGGCGAATCGTGGGAGGGAGTGTTTGGGGCATGGAAGGGGTGGCCATGCTGAAGCAGCTAATTGGTCAGCTTCAGCAGCTCTTGGACTCTTCCCATTCCCATTCTCTCATTCTTCAACCTTCTCACAACACTCTTCTCTTCCATCAACAACAACAACAACACCAACAACAGCAACATCCCAGGTCCCCCCCTTAGATCTGTTTCTTCATTCTTTCCCCAATTAGGTTTCAGCCCCTCTCCCCCACCCCCTCTTTTTTTGGCCCAACACTTTCTTTTTCCCATTTTTATATGATTATTATTTATGTTTATGTTTATGTTGATGTTGTTGTTGTTGTTAGTCTTTGAAGTGAATTAACCGGCATGGTAGGTAGGTAAGTTAGGTCCTTTCTGCTCTGTAATGTGTGGGTGTCTGAATTAGCCAATTTACTCCAATTTCTCATTTCCATGTCTTCTCCAACGCAATCACATACCCTAAAATGCACCAATTCGTATGCTCTTTAACTTTTCTTTCTTCATCGTTTCTCTCACACTCCTGCCTTCTCTTCCCACACGCTTTGCTTTCTTTTATATTTCCAAAACTCGTTTTGTGAATAAGTTTTTCATAGAATTTCATATCCTCTGCAATTTCCCTTCTTTTTGTTGAAAATATCCTCTGTTCTTGGTGTAGTTTCTGGGTTTGGAGCTTCATGAAAAAGGACAAAGTGGGAGAGCTGCATTTGGATGCCAATTAATTGTTTTAATGGTTTATCTCTCTCTTGCACACACACATGTATGTTGTTAGTTCGAGAGATCTAGGAGACATGCAAGGAGGATGATACATGTATACACCCTACCCTACTTATCTCGCCGTTAAATCCTTTGTGTGATTCAGCAGTTTTGACATGGGATAAACAAACTTTTGGATTAGCTGAAGGAGAAATATTTTACAGATTAGCTCATGCATGACTTTTTTTATTTTTTTTTTTTTTTCTTAGTATCTCAACAAGGTCTTAGTGTACTGCATATGATACCTGGCTCTGTTAGCAGTAAGCTATCCTTGCAAAGATCACAGTCAGATTACTTGATTGTTTGTTTTAACTATTGAATGTTTTATATTTGAACATCTACTGCTTCTAATGTGTTTCTTGGTAGGTTAGACATCAATTTTCTGGATTTTGTGCATTTTTTGTGTCATAATATCATCACACAAAGGCAGATTTTGTATTGGCAATTCTCACCTTGTCATATTCCTTGTGTGGTCAATTAGATATAACTGAATGGAGTTTTCAGCTAACCATTTGCAGAAAATCAAGTCAGCTAACGATTTCCATCTAAAGCATTTTTTTATTATATTTCCTTGAAATAATCTGATGGACATATAGGGTGTGTTTGAGAAAACGGTCAAATCCCAATGAACGGTAATCTGCCAAACTCTTGTAGTCACCTTGAGTTTATTTTAATGCGTGGAACAGTTGTCAATATTGGGAAACAAACACACATAGTAGATGGACCAATTTTTTTTGAATTTGTTGGTATGACAAACTGAAGTTAAATACTTTAGTAACTTCTGACCCGAGGATGCATATCACTAGAAAAAGGGATGTTGTAATGAAGAGATGACAATTGTGAGGGTGATTACTTGTATTTTACATTCTTTCTATCAGGTTTAATCAATTATTTTGTAAATAGCACCTTAGAGGCACCATGTTTAATAAATATTGATTTTATATAACGAAAATTAATATAGGATTCCCCAGAAGCACTGTTTGTTTACTCACCCAAAACCCTAGATACTAGAGTAAAGATATCTGCTACATTACTCTTATACACCACGTATAGGGAGGAATTTTCAATTCTTTTACAGTTATATGCTTTTGAAAATGTCTGTTTCAGGCACATCTGAGAATTTTGTTTTTAACCAAGTCATGGGGTCACGTGATCCATGTAATGTAACCAATCTCATCTAATTGGATAAAACTATTGTTGTTGTTATTTAGGGCCTTTTTAGGATAAACTTCCCATCGAGCACTTTTAGGAAAATAAAATGAAAAGCAAAATGAATAAATTTTCTTCTATAAATTTATAATCAGTTTTTATGTACTCAGCTCTTGGAGAAGTCAAATGAGAGAGATTTTGTGGAAGTTGAAGTGCATAAGTTGATTTTAATTTTTGAGAGACGATTAATTCATTTTACTTTCATATTTTCTTCTATAACTGATTACAGAGAAGTTTATTCTAGCAGGATCTAAGTGGAGTACTCTAGTGTATCCACTGGGATGTTGTAAATTAATTATTGTTACCTACACATTAAGATACTTCCCGCAGGGCAGTTTTGCTTGTGCAAATTAATGGAAAACATGTGTGAACTGATACTTCTTTTAAATGCTCTTGATCCTTTAACTATACTGTTTCATCAGTAGTCAAGTCTCGTTCTGCTGCCGCCTTGTATAACTTTTTTAAGTGTGATTGGTACTCTGACAAATCAGAAATTTCAAACATGTCTCCTCCTCCCTCAAATGCTATTTGTGTGTGCGATTGCATTTTTGACACTTAATGTCAGGAAGCATAAGAAATATGAAATTGTTTGCATTTTTCACAGATGGACCTCCCTTGACATTGAAGATAGCTCTGTAGATGACTTTTGTGGCCTTGTAGTGACAGCAGGAAAGTCTGGCAGTTTCAGGATGTCAGAACCTGTGAAGCCTCCACCTACTAAGAAGTCTCGTAGAGATAGAAGCAGGGGAAAATCATCTGGACGATCCTGTTCAGCTGAAGTCATGGAACAAGAAATTTGGAAAAATTTCCCTGAAGATTTATTTGAGGCTGTGATTGCGCGACTTCCCATTGCTACATTTTTCCGCTTCCGCTCTGTATGCCGGCAGTGGAATTCCATGCTGACTTCTCAAAGTTTTTCTCAGCATTGTACTGAAGTTACACAAGCAAATCCATGGTTTTACACCATTACCCATGAAAACGTGAATTCGGGAGCTATGTACGACCCTTCTTTGAAAAAATGGCACCACCCAACTATATCAACACCGCCCACAAAATTGATTGTTTTACCCGTGGCTTCTGCTGGTGGTTTAGTTTGCTTTCTTGACATTGGTCATCGGAACTTCTTTGTTTGTAACCCACTGACTCAATCCTTCAAGGAGTTGCCAGCTCGATCAGTTAAGGTCTGGTCTCGTGTTGCTGTAGGGATGACAATAAATGGAAACTCAGCTGGTTCAGGCTACAAGATCTTATGGGTGGGTTGTGATGGGGAATATGAAGTTTATGACTCAGTCAGAAATTCTTGGATACGTCCTGGAAACATGCCTGCAGGTATGAAGCTGCCACTGTCGCTCAACTTCAGGTCTCAAGCTGTCTCTATTGATAGCATGCTTTACTTCATGCGATCAGACCCAGAAGGGATTGTTTCTTATGATATGGCAACTGGGGTTTGGAAACAATATATAATCCCAGCGCCATTGCATCTGACGGATCACACTCTGGCCGAGTGTGATGGCCAGATCATGCTTGTGGGTTTGCTCACAAAGAATGCAGCTACTTGTGTATGCATATGGGAGCTGCAGAAAATGACACTATTGTGGAAGGAGGTTGACAGAATGCCAAACATATGGTGCTTGGACTTTTATGGGAAGCACGTTAGAATGACTTGCCTGGGGAACAAAGGCTTGCTCATGTTGTCACTGAGATCGAAACAAATGAATAGATTGGTTACTTACAACATAGCAAGGAAAGAATGGCTGAAGGTTCCTGGGTGTGTGGTGCCGCGTGGGAGAAAACGACAGTGGATAGCTTGTGGTACTGCATTTCATCCATGCCTGACAGCGGTGGCATGATTTAGTTTGTATCTCTTAACAGCAATGGCCTGTCATTTTTCCCCTCCGCTCTTTGTAGTTCTCTGCAATTTGCCGGCCTTTTGGGGTGTTGTACGTAATCCTAATGTTCATTGCTGGTTTAACAAAGTAGTTGAAAAATAATATGGGTTTGTGATTCATGTCTTTTCATACTCTCAGAGGCATGTGAACACTACTTTGGATGTGTTGGGAATGCCTTATCCTTGGAACACCTTGGTAAAAGGTGATGATATAGAACTCAAGTTTCTTTTTGCTTTCACTAAGTGTATGGTTTTAATTTTTTGTTCTTGTTTGTGTGCTATGGGAGGAGGACCCAGGATCTTCCTTCTGGATGGAAGTAAATATAGTTTTCATATTCAATGTATCCCTGTAATTGCTAGCAATATCGTTGCTAAATTCACAACTCTGCAAGGTTGTGAAGAACAGGTGATGATGACCTACTATGAGTCTAAGTGCCATTACATAATCAGTGCTAAACTAGATTTTGCGCTAGGAGGGAAACTCATTCTTATACCTCGTCTAATGTTTCCAATGTCTAAACCATATATGAAACCTTTGACATTGCGAAATGTTCTGGTGTCATTTGGGTACTCAGATGATGAAACCTTGGTTTTGGATAAAATCCTTTCAAATTTTACAGTGACTTCTCAATTAGTAGCTATAGACAGTCAAATAATAGGTTTTAAAAGCTTTCCACACTTCATTCCTATCCCTTTAACTAATAGGTGTTGGTAATTCATAGACGATTCTTGTTCATGGTTTGATTCATAAAAAAAACATAGTTTGGCTGAGGAAGGAAGAAAAAGAGAAAGGAATAAAAAAAAACAAAATGTTAAATAAATAAAACTAGGTATTTAAGTTTGGACTTGCGGGTCAGTCATTAAACCCGGAAGGTCAGTCCAGTCCAATTAAGTATGGGAAGTTAGCAATTTCTCCAGCACCATATCAATTTCACCATGCACACCCAATCTGTTATTGGAAATGACAAAAATACCCTTTCAGAATGACGAAAATAACCTTAATATTAAAAATAACAAAAATGTCCCATGAAAAAAATAACCTTAAAAAAAAGAAGGTGTAGGTAAAAGTTACTTTCGAAACCTTTTATTGGGAAATATTCCGGATTTAAATTTTTGGAACACATTTTTGAATTTCAGAAAAATTGATCTTTCAGTTTTGTGTTTCAGATTGTTTTATCCAGAATATATTCTTTTAGTTTTGAATTATATTTATTATTTCTGGATTTTCAAATCCAGAATAAGGATAATTTTGGAAATTTAAAAAACAATGATAGGGTGTGGTTAGAAGTGATATGGTGCAGGAAGAAATTGGGTAGGAAGTTGAAGAGATGGTATTTGTTGTGTTGTGTGGTTTTAGTAGAAATTAGAAAAGAGAGTGTGTGCGCGTGAGAGTGAAGCAGAAGAAGCAGAAGAAACAGAAAGAGAAGAAAGAGAAGCAGAAGAAATGGATCCAGACGCAGTGGCAAAGGCATTCGTGGAGCATTATTATTCCACCTTCGATGCCAACCGTAACAATCTGGCGAATCTGTATCAGGAAGGTTCCATGCTCTCCTTCGAAGGCCAGAAGATCCAAGGCTCCCACAACATCGTCGCCAAGCTCACTTCCCTTCCCTTCAACCAGTGCCAGCACTCCATCACCACCGTCGATTGCCAGCCCTCCGGCGTCAGCGCCGGCATGCTCGTCTTCGTCAGCGGCAACCTTCAGCTTGCCGGCGAACAGCACGCCCTCAAGTTCAGCCAGGTACTTCTTCCACTAATCTGATTATTAGGGTTTTCTAATGGATCTAATCTGTTATACTTTATCCCAGAACGAATTAGGGTTTAGGTTTTGATCGGATAAATTTATCCCTACCTTCTCATTGAAGAAAAAAAATTAGCTTATCTGAATGAATCAGGTTTTGTTTATTCATTGTTTATGCGTGATTCAAGTTCACCTCGTTCTGGAAGCTTGGAAATGATGCCTGGATGAAGTTGAATTTCTAGAGTAAACAAGTGTTGTGTGGATGGTTTTCCACTTGGGAGTGTTGAGTCTGATAACTCCCTCTTCCTGAACACTTACTGGTTGTAGGATGTGTTTGTTGACTCGTGAATTGCTCCTCTTGAATTCCTCTGAGGGTGTCTCTCTCGCATAGTATGGAGGAGTATCTATGTGGGCACATGTTTTTTGGTAATAGATGAAGGTGTTTGAGATTATGTAAAGGAAGAAGAGAAGGGTTTGATATGATTACAAATTGCAATTGGCAATTATTATCGCTCAGAGATAGAACTGCAATTATTTGCCGTAGAAGCATAGGTGTAACTTGAAATCAAATGATCATCGATTGAACTATGTTAATTTGTCTGCTAATCTACTAATTACCACTTTATGTTATTAATTATTATTCGAGATGACTAAACATGTTTGTTTATCTTTTTGTTCTCAGATGTTCCATTTGATGCCTACACCGCAGGGAAGCTATTATGTGTTGAATGACATATTCCGGTTGAACTATGCATGATTGATTATGAGGATAACCCCAAGTATTAGTTCTTGCCTACAGCTGTTTTGCTTCAGACATTTTCATTTGAGAATGGGTTCTTTTTGGTTCGTGTTGAACGCATAATTGTGCTTCTTTTGTTTGGAATTTTTTTGTTGCGATTGGTCAAAACGCTCTCAAGGATAAATGGTGAAAAATTGATGAAAATTGGAAGGTTTCTCAACTTTGATATATTTACTCTGAATATTCCTCATAAAGTTTGTTTGTGCAATGTCTTGTATTTTGTTATATTTGATTTTGTCACCTAATTTAAATGTTTGTTTTCCTTTCCATCGTGATGAGTGAGCTTGCCATAGTTTGATTTTCCTTGACTAGTTTCAAACTATCGACCACTACCCCTGAGCTTTAAAAAATTGAAAATGCAGAATTTTTATATAACTACATTATAATCTTTAATATTATTATTTTTTATATCATTTAATTATAAATTTATACTTTATTATATATATTTATATTTAAATCTATCACATCATCATGAGTATACAACTCTTTGTCAAAGAGTCATTTCAAAGCATTATTAGAGCAATGTAAAAATGTTGCAGGCACAGGTGTTAAATTTGGTGTCAGAATGCACTGCAATGGTTAATTTTTACTGTATTTGAATAGACAGTGAAGACAAAAATCACTTTCCACCGTGATTTTCATCACACTACACGAGGAGCTTTGAAGCTATCGTACTTTTCTGCAACGAAGTTTATCACATCTTCAAAAGCAGATGAATGAAGAGTCTTCTTTAACAAACTACTACATAAGCATTTTTAAAATAAAATAAATAAAGTTAAAATTAGCTTACAATTTAAAAAAAAAGTTAATTTTAAGTTATAAGAAAGTTCATGTTTTCTGGAAGTATTTCTGAAAAAACTTGTCGAAATAGAAGTGGAGGAAATATGCAATTTAGCTACAATGGCAATGCATGGATATGCCATACCAAAAACAACACAGAACACCTATGAATCCTTGCAAATGGTACAAGAAGTGGGAATGTACATAAGGGGAAAGTGCAAATCCATTTCATTTCCCAGAAGAAAATGACAAGTTTGACTAGTTTCCAATATGAGACATATCTGGAATCATCATGGAAGGAAGGGATAAAGATTCAGGAAGTTGTTCATTGTCATCAGCTTCATGGGGTTTCATATCAGGGACTTTCACCATTCCTTTGAGCATATTTCCAAAGGATCTAAAAGGGTGGCTTAGTCCATCTTTGAGTTGCAGAATAAGAGAGACCTCAGATAGTTGCCAAGTCACCGTGAGGACAATCATTGCTGAAAGAAGGCAATGAGTCACAAAGTTCTGCCTCTTCACCTTCTTCAGCTCTTTCATTATCTCATCATTTTCACTTCCCCTTCTTTCTCCACCCTCCTCATCTTCTCCTTCTGTCACCTCAATTGCAGAAGCCACCGGCCCAGAAAATCTAGAACCTTCAAATTGCTCTGGTATCTCTTCTCCATTCAAAACGTTGAACTGCCAAAAGATTCATGTTACCAATTAAGTACCACAAACACTCACAAGTACCACAAACACCGACAAGTATAAACGGATACAATACAAATATGAATAATGATACGACATGGATATTGATACAATACAGATAGATGATACGACATAAACAAAAATACAAACAATTATACAAATATAGATATTAAATACGACATAACAAATACAAACACTTATCTACTTGTTCATATAAACATTTATATGAATATATGAATATTGATACGACATAAATAAATACAAACTTAATCTCTAAAAACAAATATATAAAAAGAATCTATATATTATATAGATTTATACAAAATATTGATGTGACACAAACAAATACAAACTTAAACTTAGTCTGTCTAGAAACAATATAGATTTATACAAAATATTGATGCGACATACAAATTTAGTCTGTCTAAAAACAAATATATAAGAAGAATCTATATATTATATAATTTTTACTGGAATTGGTTCTTATTTTTTCAATTATAATGAAAAAATTTATACAATAGAATTCGAATTTTAAAAAAAATTAACCATATGTTAACAACAATCTCAATAATTTAAAGTATTGAATAGATACCATTAATATTAAAATAAAATTTTAAGCAAGATTGAGAAACACCATATCCAAGGATAAAATTTGAAACCAGTTTTGCATAGGCATGAATTGCAACAGTGATGATGGATACCTGAGAGACAGAGAGAAGGTGGGAAAGAGCGTTTTGGTATTGAACATCGTTGTTATGGTGAGATTCTGGGGCCTTGTTGGTGATGTTGTTGTCGTGTATAACCTTCTGAATTGCATCGTCGATGAGCTCAAGCCTTCGATCTTGTTCCATGGTCACCGGAGACAAATAATTGTTGTGGGTTGTGAGTTTTCAGTCACCGTCACTGCTTTTGTTTATTGAATTCAATTGAATGAAAAATACAAGAGACGTGCCCTTATGTTTTTGTTTACCTTTTCATGCCAAACGTGTCTTCTCCACACTTAACCTCACCACAGAAAAAGTGCGATCCTTCTGTTGTGTTGACTCTAGATTACAGTTCTTGGATAAAAATTGTTCATTCTTAGTATTTGACGGATCTAAAAGAGGAATTAAAGATTACAGATTAAGCTTAAGTAAATATGAATGTTATTCCGTTTTGATTTAATCTTCTGTTATTCCCTAAATAAAATGCTCTATTATGAGTATGAAAATTGTAAGGGCAAATTATCTATCTATTAGCTCTTCGAATGTAATGATTGAGGGAAGCATAGTTATGAAAATTAGTGAAGTAAAAACATTTTTATTAATAGTGTGAGACTCGAAGACTTCTCTCTAAAATGATGTGTAAGGACATATGTATCGAACACCAACACTAGTAGAATACATATAGATAAGATAAGATGTCTAATTCAAAAAATATTTATTTAATTTTTGACAATTCTACTATGATTCTAACACAACTTAAAAAAAAAACAATTTAAAAAAAGAAATAGATTAATTTTTTAAAAACTCAAATTTATTTTATAAATTTTTAATATTATTATAAAAATAAAGAACAAATCTTTTTAATCTACTAAAAAAACTAAAACATGATTATGTACTCTTTTTAATCTACTAAAAAAACTAAAACATGATTATGTAAATAAATCTTTATTGTCAATTTATAATAATATATAAATTTAAATTTTTATATTTTAAAAATTATATATATTTCCATGATGTGATATCAATGTTTGTGCTTATAGTTATAGTTATGAACTCCTACTAGCTACATCTTGCAAGCAATGAAAACTTTATCATCACCACTGCCTATCTATTTTATATAATCCGAAATGCGACTCGTGAAATTGATATAGAATCCGAAATCCACGTCAAAATGGGAAATTAAACTAAATAATTTAAAATCAGAAATATAACATTTTTTTTTATCTAGTTTTACTGATGAAAAGTGAAACAATAAATAAGAAATAGAAGCATTGAAGGGTATTTTGTACATTAAAAGAGTGTCCACCGCCATTATCTCTATACAACCTATATACTGTTTTACAAACTAAAACCTCAATCAGGCTTATATTCTACACATCAAGTACACAGACCAAATAAGCCAGAAAATTATCACCAAAGAGAAATAAATATTCCTAACCCCAATACTTTTCCCACGATGACTGACTCAAATCATTGTCTATCATACTGAAAGCATCCATATTGAAACCATCCTCTTCCGAAGCCCAAACCTTATCCAATAACGTATTCAAATCATCGTCTTCTATATGGAAAACATCCTCTTCCGAAGTTGATAACGGTGCTTCATCAATTGTGCTCTCACTTTCAGTCTGTAAAAGAATCAACAACTCATGCATTGCATAAAACAGGGAACCTCTCCTCACATACAAAAACAACATTGCTAAATGCTAGCTTCAAGCATGTTAAGTCCTTAATACTTTGTTTCATTTCATGACGAGATGATTGTTATTACTTGATGTATCAATCTAACTGAGATGTCAAATTGTATAATTGTTATTACTTGATGTATCAATCTAACTGAGATGTCAAATTGTATAATTGTTATTACTTGATGTATCAATCTA